>Ga0209062_1000432_pt1 | contig 129753 bp, 124 predicted proteins | sample Coa_R2_2_FD_187158 | JGI IMG/M metagenome (GOLD analysis project Ga0209062, IMG submission 187158) | Surface soil microbial communities from Centralia Pennsylvania, which are recovering from an underground coalmine fire - Coalmine... | ecosystem: Environmental > Terrestrial > Soil >... | reverse complement strand
AGACGATCCGCGCGCGCCAGACCCGCTTCTGGGGCGTGTTCCGGTCCGCCACCCAACCCTCCAGCCGCGCCCGATCAACAGGTGACAGCCAGATGCAACATTCACCATCCATCCCCCGAGAGTCGCATCCTCGCGAGCCCCAGGGAATCCTTTTGTTAGTGCCGGTACACTAGGCGCTATTTCGTCACGAGGCCCGTGGCATAGACATCGGCCGCCGTGACCGGCGCTTCGATCTTGAGCGCCTTCTTCACGAGATCGACGGTCCGCTGCAGCCGGTCCGGCGTGGCGACGCCATAGCCGTGCTCTTTTTCATAGGGTGTCTCGATCGCCTTTATCGACCGCGTCCATTGCGTCAGCACGGTGTCGTAATTGAGCGTTGGGCTCGCCTTGACGAGGCTCTGCGCGGCTTCTTCGGGATGGGCGATCGCGTATTGGACCGCCTTGCGCGTCGCCGCGGCGAACGCCTTCACCTCGTCGGGATGGCCCGCGATCTGATCGGCGCGGGCGACGAGGAAATAGCCGAAGACGTCATAGCCCCAATCGGCGAAGGAGGCGAAATGCACCTCCTTCTTTTGCGCCGCCGCGACTTTGGTCAGCGCCGGCACGTCGCCGTCATAGGAGGCGGTGATGAGATCGGCCTTGCCGCTCAAGAGCAGCGAGAAATAGACGCCGGGATCGGCGGCTTCCCATTTGATCGAAGCGGGATCGAGGCCCTTCTGGCTGAAGATGATCGGCAGGATGACGCGGGCGCTGTCGGTCTGCGAGGCGGCGACGGTCTTGCCGGCGATCGATTGCGGGGTCGGATAGGGCTGGAGCGAGGCGAGGCCGCTCGTCGTCACGTCCATATAGACCTCGAAGCCCTTGACCTTCGAGCCCTTCGGCACCGCTTGCACGACCGAGGCCGATTCCGCCATGCCGTAATCGGCCTTGCCGCCATCGACGGCGGAGATGACGAAGCCGCTCCCCGTCGCGGGCTGGATTTCGATGTCGAAGCCGGCCTCCTTGTAGAACCCCTTGTCGCGGCCGAGGAAGAAGGGCGAATGGCGGCCGTTGAAGACGTAGTTGGTGAGGAAGGTGATCTTCTTCGCGGCTTTCTGGGCCATGGCCGGCGAAGCGGCGAAGGCGAGCGTCAGGCCGGTGACGGCGGCGGCGACGGCAAGCTTGCGGACCATGCGACCCTCCCTCTTTTGTGATTGCTTGGCCGAGATGGTAAAGAGCCGCCGTCTCCGGATCCAGCCAGATGAGGGTGCCCGGCCTAGCCGAGGCCTAGAGCCCGCATCTGCTCGGGGCTGAGATATTTGCCGAGATCGAGGTCGCGAGCGCCGGGCACGCGCTTGCGCTCGAACTCGGCGCGACGCGCGAAGGGCGCCGTCGCGTCGATGGCAAGGCGGCCCCAATGATCCTTCTGCGGGTCGCGGTAGAAGGACGGGATCGCCTGCAGGACCATCACCGCCTGGTCCGGCCGCGCCCGCGTCAGCACCGCCCAGATGACGTCGCCCAAATCGTAGATGTCGACATCCTCGTCGACGACGGTGCACATCTTGACCCAAGTCGGCTCGGCGCCCATCGCCGCCAAGAGCACCTGCCGGGCGTGGCCTTCATATTGCTGCTTGATCTTGATGATGGCGTGGTTGACGAAGGGCTGGCAGGTCACGTCGAGAATGCCCGGCAGCACGGCGTTGACGCGCTGATAGATATTGGCGGCGACCGAGAGTTCGAGGGTCAGGACCTCCTCGGAGGAGCCGCAGAGAATGCTGTGGAAGACGGCGTCCGGCCGCCAGGTGACGCCCAGCACCTCGAAAACGGCGTTGTTGCCGACCGGCACGTAATAGCCCATGAACTCGCCATAGGGTCCTTCCGGCCGCCGCTCATTCGGCAGGAAGCGGCCCTCGATGACGATCTCGGTCTCCGCCGGTACCATCAGATCGACGTGGCGGCAGGGCCGCATCTCGAAGGGATGGCCGGCGAGCTGCGCCGCGACCTCGACCTCGTCCGCGTCATAGGGGACGGGCGCCGCCGCCGCGAGGAAGAGCTGCGCCGGCGGCCCGATGAGCATCGCCGCTTCGAGAGGCTTGCCCGCCTTCTCGGCCTTCTCGTGGTAGAGCGTCAGGTGATGGCGCGGCGCGAGGCGGACGCGCAGCTCCTCGTCGCTCACATACATCGAGCGGTGAAAGGAGAGGTTCGGCACGCCCGTCTCCGGCTCCTTCGCCAGGTAGATGGCGGAGGTGAAGTAAGGGCCGCCGTCGCGCTCGCAATAGGTGATGAGCGGCAATTGGCTGAGCCGGCCATGTTCGAGCTCGCCCGGCATCGGCACGGGGCGCGCATAGGCGCCCTCGAAGCTGCGGATATTCATCAGCTTGTTCCATTGCCGGCAGAACTCGCCGGGCGCGATGCCGATGATCTCGGCGAGGCGTTCGCGGCTGCCATAGATGTTGGTCAGCACCGGGAAGCGCGTGCCGCGCACCTTGGTGAAGAGGATGGGCTTGTTCACCGTCTTTTGGATACGCTCGGTGACGGCGGCGAGCTCGTGCTTCGGGTCGACCTCCCGCTCGATCGCGATGAGCTCGCCGCGGGCGCGGAGCCGGTTCATGAAATGCCGCATGGCTCGCCATCCTCTTCCTCTCGTCGGTGCCGAAGCTTAGCGCAGCCCTGCCTTGCGGCAAATCGCAGGCCCGGAAGGCCGCATCGGCTCACCCCTTATTGCGTGCGGCGCCCGGCCATTCTACAAAACCGGGATAATCGCAAGGGAGGGACACAGTGCGCTTTCTTCCGGCCGGCATCGCCCTCGCCCTCGCCCTCCTATCCGGCGCTGCCGCAGCGCAAAGCCTGCGGATCGGACTTCAGGAGGACCCCGACACGCTCGACGGCGCCAAGAATTGGAGCTTCGTCGGCCGTCAGATCTTCGCCTCGATGTGCGACAAGCTGGTCGATATCGCGCCCGACCAGAGCTTCGTGCCGATGATCGCCACCGAATGGTCGACGGCGGCGGACGGCAAGGCGATGACCTTCAAGATCCGGCCGGGCATGACCTTCCAGGACGGCGAGGCGGTCGATGCGGCCGCGGTCAAATACAGCCTCGACCGCGCCCTCACCCTCCCCGGCAGCCGCCGCAAGAGCGAGATCAGCGCGGTGAGCCATGTCGAGGTGGTCGACCCGCTGACCGTGCGCGTCGATCTCGCCGCGCCCTTCTCGCCGCTTCTCGCGCAATTCGCCGACCGCGCCGGCATCATCGTCGCGCCGAAGGCCGCCGCCGAGGAGGGCGAGCAGTTCGGCGCCAAGCCGGTCTGCGTCGGCCCCTACAAATTCGTCGAGCGCGTCATCCAGGACCGCATCGTCCTCGACAAGTTCCAGAATTACTGGAACAAGGACCACTATCACTTCGACCGCGTGACCTTCCTCGCGATCCCGGACACGAGCGTCCGCTTCGCCAATTTGCAGGCGGGGCAGCTCGATATGATCGAGCGCCTGGCGCCGAGCGATCTGCCGGCGCTGAAGCGCAACCCCAAGCTCGCCTCCGCCGCGATCACCGGCCTCGGCTATCAGGGCATCACCTTCAATATTGCCAACGGCGCGCCCGCCAGCCCCTTCGCCAAGGATAAGCGCCTGCGCGCCGCCCTCGACGCCGCGATCGACCGCAACGTCTTGAACGAGGTCGTCTATGGCGGCCAGTACACGACGGGCAACCAGCCGCAGCCGCCCGGCAATTTTTATTACGACACGGATCTCCCCGTGCCGCCGCGCGATCTGGCGCGCGCCAAGGCGCTGGTGAAGGAGAGCGCGATCGCCGATCCGGGCTTCACGCTGCTGGTGCCGAACAGCAACGACGCCCAACAGGCCGCCGAGATCATCCAGTCCATGGCGAAGGAAGCCGGCATCGACATCAAGCTGCAATCGGTCGAGTTCATCACCATGCTGAACCAGGCGAAGGACGGCAAATTCGACGCCGATTTCGTCGGCTGGAGCGGGCGCATCGATCCCGATGCCAATATCGCGACGCTGCTGCAATGCAGCGCGCCGGGCAATGATGGCCATTATTGCAGCCCGGAGCTCGACCGGCTGCTGAACGAAGCCCGAGCGACCGCCGACAAGAACAGGCGCAAGGCGGTCTACGCCAAGGTGGCGCAGCTCCTCATCGACGAGAAGCCGATCATCTATCTCTGGCACTTCAAATGGTTCTACGGCTTCACGGCGAAGCTCCAGGGCTTCGTTCCCTACCCCGACGGCCTCATCCGCCTGCGCGACGTCAGCTACAAGCCCTGATCGCTCTTTTCGCGCCGCATCGCCCGCGATAGCTTCGCCGGCCATGCCGGATGCCGACACCATGCAGCGCCTCCTCGCCATCATGGCGCGGCTGCGCGACCCCGAACGGGGCTGCCCTTGGGACCGCGAGCAGAGCTTCGCGACCATCGCGCCCTATACGATCGAAGAAGCCTACGAGGTTGCCGAAGCCATCGCCGCCGGCGATATGGCGGCGCTGAAGGACGAGCTCGGCGATCTTCTCTTTCAAGTCGTCTTCCATGCCCGCATGGCCGAGGAGGAAGGGCATTTCGCCTTCGCCGACGTGGCCGCCGCCATCGCCGACAAGATGGTGCGCCGCCATCCGCATGTCTTCGGCGATGAAAGCATCGCCTCCTCGGCGGCGCAGACCATCGCCTGGGAAGAGCAGAAGGCGGCCGAGCGCCGCGCCAAGGCGGCGGACCGGCCGCTCAGCGCCCTCGACGGCGTCGGCACCGCCCTCCCCGCCCTCACCCGAGCCCACAAGATCCAGGCGCGCGCCGCGCGCGTCGGCTTCGACTGGGGGGCGGCGGAGCCGGTCTTCGCCAAGATCGCCGAGGAAACCGCGGAACTCCGCGCCGAGCTCGCCGCCGGCGCCGCGCCGGAGCGCCTCGCGGACGAAATCGGCGACCTGCTCTTTGCCGTCGTCAATTTGTCACGCCACTTGAAGATCGACCCGGAAGAAGCGCTGAAACAAGGGACACGGAAGTTCGAGCGCCGCTTCCGGTCGGTCGAGGCGCGCCTTGCCGAACGCGGCCGCTCCGCCGCCGAGGCGAGCCTCGAGGAGATGGAGGCGGAATGGCAGCGGGCGAAGGCGGAGGGGTTGTAGAGGTCCTGGGCGCTACGCGTCCCGAGCCGCGCGGCGCAGCGCCGCCAACGCGAGGAGGCGCGTCGAATCGAGCGTCGGAAGCGGAGAGTTCTTGTCGTCGATGATGAGCGGCAGCTCGGTGCAGCCGAGAATTACGGCATCACACCCTTCCTCTTTGAGCCGCCGGATGGCCGCCTCGACATACGCGACCGACTGCGGCTTGAAGACGCCGTAGACCAGCTCTTCCATGATGATCCGGCCGATCTCCGCGCGGTCGCCGGCATTCGGCCGGATGCAGGCGAGCCCCCGCTCGGCGAGCTTCTGCGGGTAGACTTCGCTCTCGACCAGCCAGCGCGTTCCGGTGAGGCCGAGCCTCCGGAAACCGCACGCTGCGGCGCGCGCGGCGACGATTTCGGCAATGTGCAGCCAGGGCAAGGGCGAGCGCTTCTCAATGAGGGGCAGCGCCTGGTGGATCGTGTTGTCCGGGCAGATGAGGAAGTCGGCGCCGATCTTGGCGAGCTTCTGCGCGGAATCGAGCATCAGCGCGCCGACGCCCTGCCAGTCGCCGCGATCGAGGCAGGCGACGTAGTCGGCAAACGAGGGCGTGTGCATCGAGATCTCGGGATGCGCATGCGGCCCGAGAAGCTGCGCACCTTCGCTGCAGATCGTCCGATAGCAGAGCGCAGCGCCCTCGGCGGAGCAGGCGACGATGCCGATACGCTTCGACACGGCCGATCTAAGGCCGTTTCAGGAGATCGATGAGGCTCGACGTGTCCCAGCGGTTGCCGCCGCGCGCCTGGATGCGCTGATAGAACTGGTCGACAAGAGCGGTCACCGGGAGCGGCGATTTGTTGCGCCGCGCTTCGGCGAGGCAGATGCCGAGATCCTTGCGCATCCAATCGACGGCAAAGCCGTAATCGAATTTGTCGGCCAGCATGGTGGCGGCGCGGTTCTCCATCTGCCAAGACTGGGCCGCGCCCTTCGAGATGACCTCGACGACCTTGTGCGCGTCGAGCCCGGCATTGACGGCGAAGTTGAGCCCCTCGGACAAGGCCTGGACGAGGCCGGCGATGCAGATCTGGTTGACCATCTTGGTGAGCTGGCCGCTGCCGACCGGGCCCATAAGCGTGACGGCGCGGCCGTAGCAGGCCATGACCGGCTCGGCCTTGGCGAAGGCCGCGGGATCGCCGCCCACCATGATGGTGAGCTTGCCATTGACGGCCCCGGATTCCCCGCCCGAAACGGGCGCGTCGAGGAATTGCACGCCTTTGCCTTTCCCGAGCGCCGCCAGCTCGCGCGCCGCCTCGGCTGAGGCCGTCGTGTGATCGACGAGGATGGCGCCCCGCGCCATGCCGGCGAAGGCTCCGGCCTCGCCGGCGACGACCTGCCGCAGATCATCGTCGTTGCCGACGCAGACGAAGGCGATCTCGGCGGCGGCCGCTGCCTTGGCCGGGGTCTCTGCGAAGGCGCCGCCATGGGCCTCGACCCAGGACCGCGCCTTGGCGGCGGTGCGGTTATAGACGGTGACGGCGTGCCCTGCCTTGGCGAGGTGGCCAGCCATCGGATAGCCCATGACGCCGAGACCAATGAACGCGACCCGCATCCTCTCCTCCTCGCTGTCGTCCTTGCGCCGCCCGCGGCTGCCGCCGAGCTATCGCATCCCTAGCCGGGGGCGATCAAGAGCTCGCGCAGCCGTCGCCAGCTCTCGCCGTCGGGCGCCAGCAGCAGACCGTGCCCGATGCCGCGCGGCGCATAGGCGCTGCCGTCGAGCCGCGCGGCGAAGCCGCCAGCTTCGCGATGGAGGAGCTCGCCCGCCGCGTGGTCCCACGGATAGAGGCGGTTATAGAGAGCGAAATGCGCCCTGCCACTGGCGAGCGCCAGATATTCCTGGCCGGCGCAGCGCAGGTCGAAGACGGAGCCGATGCGATCGGCGCCCGGTCCGAGGTTGCGGACCAGCTTGCGATTGCCGAACCAGAACCCGGTGGTGCCGCCATCCGTCCCCGGCAAGGGCGTCCGCGCGACGGAAAGACGCTCGCCCGCGCACCAGGCGCCGCCGCCGGCCGTGGCTGCCGCCGTGATCTGTTTCACCGGATCGTGAATCCATCCCATGACGGTGGCGCCGTGCCGGACGAGCGCCACCATGACCGCGAAAACCGGCCTGCCGGCAGCGAAATTGACGGTCCCATCGAGAGGGTCGACGAGCCAGACGGGATCCGCGCTGTCGAGCGTGTCGATCAGCTCCGGATCGGCCGCGACGCCCTCCTCGCCGACGACTCGCGAGCCGGGGAGGAGGCCGCGAAGTCCCGCCTCGAGGCGCTCCTCGGCGGCAATATCGGCGATGGTCACCAGGTCGCCCGGACGCTTCTCGCGTATCTCCTCGCGCGCCAGCCGCTCGAAACGGGGCATGATCTCGGCGGCGGCTATGTCGGCGATGAGGCGGGCGACGCGGTCGCTGTCTGGCAGCATCGCCTAATGCAACGCGCGGCGGTGCTTGAAACGTCCGATATCGGCGGGCGACAGGCGCACGGCAAAATGGGCGCGCGTCTCGTCGTCGCGCCGTTCCAGCACCTCGCCGTGGCGATAAAGCCAAGCGATCGCCGCACCGTCGCTGAGCGGCACCGCCAGCTCGACCGCATGGCGCTCGGCCGCGAGCCGCGCATCGAGCAGGGCGAGGAGCGCCTCGCACCCCTCTCCGGTCGCCGCCGAGACCGGGACGGCGTCGCGATTGCGCTGCGCCTGGAGCAGCAGCGCCGATCGTTCGGCCGGCGCCAGCAGGTCGATCTTGTTCAGCACCTCGATGAGAAGGCCCTCCTCCACCACCTTCTCGAGGCCGAGCTCGCGCAGAACCGTATGGACGTCGCGGCGCTGCGCCTCGCTCTCGGGGTGATGGAGGTCGCGCACATGAAGGATGAGATCGGCCTCGGTCACCTCTTCCAGCGTCGCGCGAAAGGCGGCGACGAGATGGGTCGGGAGGTCCGAGATGAAGCCGACCGTGTCCGAGAGGATTGCCTGCCGCCCGGACGGCAGCGCGAGGCGCCGCATGGTGGGATCCAGCGTCGCGAAGAGCAGGTCCTTGGCCGTCACCTCGGCCTGCGTCAGGCGGTTGAAGAGCGTCGACTTCCCGGCATTTGTATAGCCGACGAGGGCGATGACGGGATAGGGGACGCGCTTGCGCGCGCTGCGGTGGAGCGAGCGCGTGCGCTTCACCTCCTCGATTTCGAGCTTCAGCTTGGCGATCCGCTCGCCGATGAGGCGGCGGTCGATTTCGAGCTGGCTCTCGCCGGGGCCGCCCAAAAAGCCGAAGCCGCCGCGCTGGCGCTCGAGATGGGTCCAGGAGCGGACGAGACGGGAGCGCTGATAGGTGAGCGCCGCCAGCTCGACCTGGAGGCGACCCTCGTGGGTGCGCGCCCGCGCGCCGAAAATCTCGAGGATCAGGCCGGTTCGGTCGATGACCTTGCATTTCCAGGCCTTTTCCAGGTTCCGCTGCTGCACGGGCGAGACCGTGGCGTCGATGATGGCGACGCCGATCCCGGCTTCGGCGACGAGCTCGCCCAGCCGCTTCACCGCGCCGCTGCCGAGCAGCGTCGCCGGCCGCATCCGCGACAGGCGCAGGATCTCGCTCGCGGCGACATCGAGATCGATGGCGCGCGCCAGCCCGACCGCCTCGGCAAGCCGCGCCTCCGGTGAGCGCGCGCCGTCGCTCCGCTCACGCGCGCCCGACTTCAGCGCCGGATGCACGACCAGCGCGCGGCCGTTCGATCCAGGATGCCGAGCCTCTGCCGAAGTCACCAAATCAGGCTTCGCCGCCCTCTTTCGGCTCGAAGAGCTGCACCGGCTGCGCCGGCATCACCGTCGAGATCGCATGCTTGTAGACGAGCTGCGAATGGGCGTCGCGGCGCAGGAGAACGCAGAAATTGTCGAACCAGGTGATGATCCCTTGCAGCTTGACGCCGTTCACGAGAAAGACGGTCACGGGCGTCTTGTTCTTGCGGACATGGTTCAGGAAAACGTCTTGCACATTCTGTGCTTTTTCGGAGGACATGGGTGTTCCCCTTATCTCGGGTTCTTGGAGCCCGTCGGGCCCGGATCGTCCGGCCGGCGCGGCCGCCCGCGCCAAGTCTCCTTTCCGATTAAGATTGGTCCGCAGGCGGGAATCACAAGGTGCGGATGTGCAGAAAAAGGGCGTCACTGTCGTGAAAGGCGAGTTCCGGGCGGTAGCGCGAGAATTCCGCGTCCCTCGGATCGGCCGGACCGAGCAGGACCGGGACGCAGCCGGAATTGATGGCGCATTCCATATCGACAGCCGTGTCTCCGACGAACCATACGTCCCGCCCCGGTAGAATTTCACTGCCTTCGAGCGCCATCAGGACGGGTGCTGCATGCGGCTTGTCGGCGGCCGCGTCGGTGGCGCCGACGAGCCGCCGGAAATGGTGCGTCCAACCCAGCTTCTCGGCCTCGCGGCGCAGGATCGGGCCGGTCTTGTTGCTGACGACCGCGAGGTAGAAGCCGGCTTCGTTCAGCCCTTCGAGGAGCGAGGCCGCGCCCGGGACGGGCGCAAGGCGCTCCATATGCATCGACAGGAACGCCGCCATGTAGATCTGGCGCGCCTCCTCCCAGCGCTCGCCGAAAAGCCGCGGAAAGCTGTCGCGGAGGCTGAGGCGCACGCGCTCGCGGCTCTCCTCGATCGTCCATGGCGCATGCCCCATGGCGGCGAGGGTCTGATTGAGCGCGTCATGGATCGTCGGCCAGCTATCGACGAGCGTATTGTCCCAGTCGAAGATGAGGGCGCGCGGCCGGCCCGGCGACCGCCCGGCGGCAGCCGCGGCGAGAGGCTGGCTCATGCCGGATCGCGCCCTTCGGCATGCGCCGCGTAAAGGGCGAAGAGCCGTCGGCCGAGCGGCCCCGGCCTGCCATCGCCGATCACCGCATCGTCGATCCGCACGACCGAGAGGACGGGCGCCGTCGTACTGGTCAGGAAGGCTTCCCGCGCCTCCTTCGCCTCGCCGACGCTGAAGGGGCGCTCGACGAAGGCAAGCCCCTCCTGGCGGGCGATCGCGACGAGCGCCCGGCGCGTGATGCCGTTGAGGATGGCGTGGTCGGTCTGCCGAGTCACGAGCTCCCCCGCCGGCGTCACGATCCAGGCATTGGTCGAGGTTCCTTCGGTCACCATCCCGTCGCGATCCACCTGCCAGGCCTCGTAGGCGCCGCTCTCGCGCGCCCGCTGCTTACCGAGAACGTTGGGCAGCAGCGACACCGATTTGATGTCGCAGCGGGCCCAGCGGATGTCGGGAATGGTGATGACCTTGATGCCCTCCTCGATCGCCTTGCGGTTGGGCGGGCGGGCGCGGCGCGCGGTCACGACAAGCGCCGTGCGGCTCGCGGGCGGAAAGGGGTGGTCGCGCCGGGCGACGCCGCGCGTCGCCTGGAGATAGACGATGCCGTCCGCGACGCGATTGCGCCGCACGACCTCGCGGAGGACGAGGCCGAGCGCTCGCCGCGACATCGGCGGGGCGATGCGCAGTTCGGCGAGCGAGCGGTCGAGGCGGTCGAGATGCGGCGCCTCGTCGACGAGCCGGCCGCCCCGCACGGCGATCACCTCGTAGACCCCATCGGCGAATTGATAGCCGCGATCCTCGATATGGACCGCGGCATCGCCATGCGGCAGGTAGCGGCCATTGACGTAAGCGACACGCGACATGGAATCCTCGGTCGATGCTGATGAAGCCGGCGCTTCAGGAGATGGCGCGTTGCGCGCGCTCGCCGTTGAAGACGCCGAGCAGCTTGAGCTTGCGGTGGAGGGCCGAGCGCTCCATGCCGACGAAGGCGGCGGTGCGCGAGATGTTGCCGCCGAAGCGCGTCACCTGCGCCAGGAGATATTCGCGCTCGAACACCTCGCGCGCATCGCGCAGCGGCAGGCTCATGATCTCGCCGCCCTTGTCCCATTTGACGACGGTGGGGGCGATGGCGCCGATCTCGGCCGGCAGCATCTCGGCGCGGATCGGATCGCGCGGCTCGCCCGGGGCCATGATGAGCAGCCAGTCGATGACGTTGCGCAATTGCCGGATGTTGCCCGGCCATTCATAGGCCTGGAGGGCGGCGAGCGCGTCCTCGCCGAATTCGCGTGGGCTGAGCCCGGAGGCGGCGGCCGAGCGCGCCATGAAGTGGCGGGCGAGCAGCGGTATGTCCTCGCGCCGCTCGCGCAGAGGCGGCACGCGGATCGGCACGACGCTGAGGCGGTAGAAGAGATCCTCGCGGAAGCGGCCCGCCGCGATTTCGGCCGCGAGATCGCGGCTCGTCGAGGCGACGACGCGGACATCGACCTCCACGCGGCCGCCGCCGCCGACGCGCTCGAAGGTCTGCTCCTGCAGGACCCGCACGATCTTGCCCTGCGTCTCGAGCGGCATGTCGGCCACCTCGTCGAGCAACAGCGTCCCGCCATGGGCCTGCTCGAAGGTGCCGATCTTTCGCGGATCTTCGCCGCTCGCCGCGGTGCCGAACAGCTCGATCTCCAGCCGATCGGGACGCATCGTCGCGCAGTTGAGGGCGACGAAAGGCCCGCCCGAGCGGCGCGAGCGGGCGTGGAGGAGGCGCGCCATCACCTCCTTCCCCGCTCCGGCCGGGCCGGTGATGAGAACGCGGCTCCCGGTCGGCGCCACCTTCTCGATCTGCTGGCGGAGATGGTTCGCGGCAGCCGAGGCGCCGACGAGGTCCGTGTCGCTGCCGGCGCGCAGGCGCAGCTCCTGGTTCTCGCGCCGCAGCCGCGCCGCTTCGATCGCGCGCTCGACGATGAGGAGGAGGCGGTCGGATTTGAACGGCTTCTCGATGAAATCATAGGCGCCGATCTTGATGGCGGTGACCGCCGTCTCGATCGTGCCGTGCCCGCTGATCATGATGACGGGGAGCGCCGGCAGCTCGCGTCGGATGATCTTCAGCACCTCGATGCCGTCGAGCTCGCTGCCCTGCAGCCAGATGTCGAGGATGACGAGCGAAGGCTGGCGCGTTCGGATCGCCTGCAAGGCGAGCGTGCTGTTCGCCGCCTCCCGCGTCTCGAAACCCTCATCCTTGAGGATGCCGGAGATCAGCATCCGGATGTCGGTCTCGTCATCGACGATGAGGATGTCACGCGCCATGGCACCGATGCCCCCGGCCGTCTGCGCCGATCCCCGCGATCCGACATCCTTCACTGCGCGACGACATCGTTCCCCTTCATCAGCCGGCGCGGCGCGAAGCGGCGGCGATACGCCCTAGGGTAACCAGTCCCCGCCCCCGCCCGCAACGGCAAGCTCGAACCGCTCGGCCTCACGCCTCTTGCGCCGCAGCAAGGCGCGGCGCCGGCGCGGCGGTAGCGGCGCGCGACTCGGTCGCCGGGAAGACGAGCTTCACCACGGCGCCGCCGCCTTCGCGATCGTCGAGGACGAGCCCGCCGCCATGCTCCTCCATGATCTTCTTGACGATGGCAAGGCCGAGCCCGGTGCCCTTGGCGCGCGTTGTCACATAGGGCTCGGTGAGGCGCTCGCGCTCCTGTTGCGGCAGGCCCCGTCCATTGTCCTCCACCGCGACCGCGATCTGCCCCTCCGCCCCGGCTTCGAGGCGAAGCGTGATTTTCCCGCGCGGCAGGGCGGCCGCCGCCCCGTCCCGCCCCTCGATCGATTCGGCGGCGTTCTTCAAGAGGTTCGTCAAGGCTTGCCCGATGAGGCGCGCGTCGCAGGCGAGCGCGGGCGCGGTTTCGGGGGCGACGATCTCGTAGTCGATGTCGGTATGGGCGTTGCGTTGCAGGAAGAGCGCCTGACGGCAGATCTCGAGGATGCTCTCCGTCTTGATGACGGGGGCCGGCATGCGCGCGAAGGAGGAGAACTCATCGACCATGCGGCCGATATCCTCGACATGGCGGATAATCGTGTCGGTGCAGATCGAGAAGGTGTCCGGGTCGCTGCGGATCTCGCGCAGATATTTGCGCCGCAGCCGCTCCGCCGAGAGCTGGATCGGCGTCAGCGGGTTCTTGATCTCGTGGGCGATGCGCCGGGCGACATCGGCCCAGGCGGCCTTGCGCTGCGCCGAGAGCAGCTCGGTCACCTCGTCGAAGGTGACAATATAGCCCTTGACCTCGCCGTCCTCCTGCTCCGCCGCGATGCGCACGAGGAGGACATGCGTGCGGCCGCGCCGGACGAGCTGGATCTGCGATTGCGCGAGGCGGTCGGGCCGGCGGTTCGCGGCGGCGAGAAGCGCCGCCATCTCGGGCACCACCTCGGCGAGCCGCTCGCCGATGCGCTGGTCGAGGTCGGCGCCGAGCAGCAGCGAGGCCGAGCGGTTGGGCAGGTTCACCCGGCCGAGCTGGTCGAGGCCGATGACCCCGGCCGAGACGCCGGCGAGGACCGTCTCGGTGAAGCGCCGCCGCGCATCGAGCTGCCGGTTCGCCTCGATGAGCTCGCCCTGCTGGCTCTGGAGCTGGCTCGTCATGCGGTTGAAGGCGCGGCTCAGCGAGGCGAATTCCTCGTCCCCCTCGCCCTCCGGGACGCGCGCCGCGAGGTCGCCGCCGCGCACCCGCTCGGCGGTCTCGATGAGGCCGCTGATGGGCTTCGCCAGCTGCTTGGCGAAATTGAGGCCGACCCAGACGGCGGCGAAGAGGAAGAGCAGCGCGACGACGAGGAAGATGAGGGCGAAGGTGATCTGCACGCCCGACCGCTCGCCTTCGAGATGCTCGTACTGCGCGACGGCCCGCTGGGTCTGCTCCATATGGGCGAGGACCTGCGGCTCGATGAAGCGCCCGACATAGAGGAAGGCGCCGGGGAATTGGTCGAGGCGGACCAGCGCGCGTACACGGTCTTCATTGTCGCCGGTGAGAATCGCGACATCTCCGGCGCGCGCCGTCCGCATGGCCCATTCCGGGATGAGGCCGAATTCGAGCGAGAAGGTGAAGCCGGCGCGGGCGAGGACGTGACCCGAGAGATCGAAGATGACGGCTTCGTTCAACGATCGGAGCGCCGCCTCGCGCTCGACGACCTCGGCAAGGCGCTCGCGATTGACGCTGAGAATGTAGGCTTCGCGGTTGAGGTCCGAGGCCATCGAGAGAACATCGGCGCGGATGACCTGCTGATGCTCGTGCAGATAGGCTTCGGCGACGGCAAGCGATTGCGAGAGCGCCGTCCGCACGCGGTCGCTGAACCAGGCCTGCAAGCCGAAGCTGAGAAAGAGGTAGGAGCAGACGGCGACGATGATGGTGGGCGCCACCGCGACGACGCTGAAGAGCACGACGAGGCGCACATGAAGGCGCGATCCGGCAAGGCCGCGCCGGCGCTGCGCCCACACCTCGACGAGGCGCTTCGCCACGATGGCGCCCAGCACCAGGAGAAGGACGAGGTTGAGGAGCAGCAGCGGCAGGACGGCACGCCCGCTGAGTCCGAAAGGCGGCAGGCCGGTGATCGCGGCATAGGTGGCGATGCCCGAGAGGAGGGCCGCCACGGCCAAGGCCACCGTCACCTTGCGGCCGAGCCCGACCCGTCCCGCCCAGCGGACCGCCCGTTGCGACAGGCCGATGCCGGAAGCTGCGTGCAAAGCGATGCCCTACCCCTCGCGCGGCGGCCGGCCGGCCGGAGACGCTGGGCGGCGCGCCCCGCTCATCTTAGGCCGCGCGTCACCGCGATGTCCAATTCGCGGATCTTCTTGCGCAGCGTGTTGCGGTTGAGCCCGAGAAGCTGGGCCGCCTTGATCTGGTTGCCATGCGTCGCCGCCAGGGTCAGCGCAATGAGCGGCCGCTCGACTTCGCGCAGGACGCGGTCGTAGAGCCCCGCCGCCGGCAGGCCGTCCTTATGCGCCGCGTAGTAATCCTGAAGGTGCCGCTCGACCGCGGCGCCGAGCCCTTCGCCGGCGGGCGGCGCAGAGGCAGTCTCGGCGGGCGCGGCGTCGGCGAGCTCGGCCTCGATGACCTCGATGCCGATCACCTCTTGCGAATAGAGCGCCGTCAGGCGGCGGACGAGGTTCTCGAGCTCGCGCACATTGCCGGACCAGCGATAGGTCTTGAGACGCTCCATCGCCCGCTGGTCGAGCGTCTTCATCGGCAGCCCCTCCGCCGCGGCGAGGGCGAGGAAATGGCGGACGAGGGCCGGAATGTCCTCGCGCCGCTCGCGCAGCGGCGGCAGGCGAATCGGCACGACATTGAGGCGATAGAAGAGATCCTCGCGGAAGAGCCCTTGGCGAATGAGCTGCCGCAGATCGCGGTGGGTCGCGGCGATGATGCGGATGTCGGCGCGGATCGGTGCCCGGCCGCCGACGCTCGTGTATTCGCCCGATTGCAGGACCCGGAGCAGGCGCGTCTGGGCCTCGATCGGCATGTCGCCGATCTCGTCGAGGAAGAGCGTCCCGCCCTGCGCCTGCTCGAAGCGTCCGGAGGACCGCGCCGCGGCGCCGGTGAACGCCCCTTTCTCATGGCCGAAGAGCTCGCTCTCGATGAGCTCGCGCGGGATCGCCGCCATGTTGATGGCGACGAAGGGGCCGTTGCGGCGCTTGCCGAAATCGTGCAGCGCCCGCGCCACCAGCTCCTTCCCGGTTCCGCTCTCGCCGGTGATCATGACCGTGAGGTCGGTTCCCATGAGGCGGGCGAGGACGCGGTAGATCTCCTGCATCGCCGGCGAGCGCCCGATCAGCGGCAATTGCTCGTCCGGTCCGATGTCGTCGCCGGCCGGCGCCGGCGCCGGCGCGGCGAGCGCCCGCTCGACAATGGCGACGAGCTCGTGCAGGTCGAAGGGTTTCGGGAGATATTCGAAGGCGCCGCGCTCCGCCGCCTTCACCGCGGTCATCAGCGTGTTCTGCGCGCTCATCGCGATGATGCGCAGCTCCGGGCGAAGCTTGCGAATGCGCGGAATGAGGTCGAGGCCGTTCTCGTCCGGCATCACGACGTCGGTGATGACGAGATCGCCCTCGCCATCGGCGACCCAGCGCCACAGCGTCGCCGCCGTGCCGGTCGTCCGCACATTGTGGCCGAGGCGCGCCAGCGCCTGCGTCAGCACGGTCCGGATCGCCCGGTCGTCATCGGCGACGAGAATGGTCGCGGCGGTCATCGACCGGCCCCCGCTGTCGTCGCCATCGGCAGGAAGACGCGGAAGACGGTGCGGCGCGGCTGGCTGTTGAACTCGATGACGCCGCCATGATCGCCGACCACCTTGGCGACGAGAGCAAGGCCGAGACCCGTGCCATTGTGCTTCGTCGTCACGAACGGGTCGAAGAGATGCGGGCGAAGATCCTCCGGAATGCCGGCCCCATTGTCGCTGACCGAGACGAGGAGCGGCAAATGGAGGCGCGTCCCGCTGCCCGGCACGGCTAGGCGAATGCCTTGCTGGTAAGCCGTCGCGAGGCCGATCTCGCCTTTTCCGTCGGTTGCTTCCGCGGCGTTCTTCACGAGATTCAAGAACACCTGAATGAGCAGATCGCGATTGCCGAGGACCGCCGGCAACGACGGATCGTACTCTTCGATGAAGCGGCAATTGCGGGCAAAGCCGGCCTGCGCCAGCCTGCGGACGCGCTCCAGCACCTCATGGATGTTGACCGGTGCGCGCTCGAGCGGCCGCGGGTCGGCGAAAGCCTCCATGCGGCCGACCAGCGCCACGATGCGGTCGGCCTCCTCGCAGATGAGGCGGGTCAGCTCGCGGTCGCCGGCCCCGGCGTTCTGCTCGAGAAGCTGCGCCGCCCCGCGAATGCCGGAAAGTGGGTTCTTCACTTCGTGCGCCAGAATCGCGGCCATTGCGGTCAGCGAGCGCGCGGCGTTGCGGTGCGTGAGTTGGCGGTCGATCTTGTGCGCGATCGAGCGCTCGTGAAAGGTGACGACGACGGCGCCGGGCCGGTCGAAGAGGGGTGCCACCTGCAAGGTCACGACATGCGCACCAAGGCGCGGAGTTTCGATCGGCACGCCGTATTCGGCGATGCTGCCGCCCTGGCGCCGGGCGGTCTGCAACAGGGAGAAGAGCGGGCTGTCGGCAGGCAGCAGCTCGGCGAGCGCGAGGCCTTCGAGGCTGGCGGCGCCGGCGCCGAAGAACTGCTCGGCGGCGGCATTCAGCCAGAGGATGCGGTCGTCGCCGTCGAGGACGAGCACCGCGTCGGGCAGCGCCGCCAGGACCGCCTCCGGGTCGACCGGCCGGCCGGGCGCGGCGCGGCGGCGGGCCAGCACGGCGAGATCGCGCGCCATCTCAGGCGGCATGCCGCTCGAGGAGCGGGTCGTAGAACCCCCGGATCATGCCGCGTACCCGGGCGGTGTCGTCGGTCTGGTTGATTGCGGCGCGGAACTCCGCCGATCCCGGCAAGCCCTTGGAATACCAGGCGACGTGCTTGCGCGCGATGCGGCAGCCCGTGTCGTTGCCGTAATGCGCCAGCATCGCCTCGTAATGGTCGAGCACGATGGCGCGCTGCTGCGACAGCGGCGGATCCGGGAGGCGCGCCCCGCTTTTGAGGAAGTGCGCCACCTGGTTCACGAACCACGGCCGCCCATAGGTGCCGCGGCCGACCATCAGCCCGTCGGCTCCGGATAGGGCGAGCGCCTGCGCCGCATCCTCGAGCGTGTTGATGTCGCCATTGGCGATGACGGGCAGCCGCACCGCCGCCTTCACCTCGCGGATGAAGGCCCAATCGGCGCTGCCCGAATAGAATTGGCAGCGCGTGCGGCCATGCACGGTGATCATGCGGATGCCGCATTCTTCGGCAATCCGCGCGAGGCGCGGGGCGTTGCGATTGGCATCGTCCCAACCCATGCGCATTTTGAGCGTGACCGGCAGGTCGACGGCCTTCACCGTCGCTTCCAGGATGCGCGCCGCATGCGCCTCGTCGCGCATCAGCGCCGAGCCGGCATGACCGTTCACCACCTTCTTCACCGGGCAGCCGAAATTGATGTCGATGAGCGCCGCGCCGAGATCAGCGTTGAGCTTCGCCGCCTCGGCCATCACGCGCGGCTCGCAGCCGGCAAGCTGGACCGCCATCGGCTGCTCGTCGGCGCTGCTCCGCGCCATCACCATCGACTGGCGCGTCTGGCGGATCATCGCCTCGCTGGCGATCATCTCGGAGACGACGAGCCCGGCGCCGAAGGATTTGACGAGGCGCCGAAACGGCAGATCCGAGACGCCCGACATCGGTGCGAGGAGCACCGGATCCGAGAGAGTGACTGACCCGATCGAGATGCTCATTTCTTGCGCATTTTCTGATATTGCCTAAAACTTAGGCGAGGATACGGGGAAACGCGGTGCGGCGCAACCTGACGCAAGGGCAGAACTTTACCCCATCGAACAGGCGCGGTAACTCTTGCCGCACTCCTCTCGCGAGTTCGATGCTGTGACGGCACCCCGCATCCGCCCTGCCGACGAGGCCGACCGGCCTGACATCGAGGCGATCGTCCGCGAGGCCTATCGAGGCTACATCGCCCGCATGGGAAAGCCGCCCGGGCCCATGCTCGACGATTACGCGGCGCGCATCGCTGCGCGTACGGCATGGGTGATCGAGGAGGACGGCGGGGTCGCGGGTCTCATCGTGCTCTTGGAGAAGCCCGACCATCTTCTCCTCGACAATGTCGCCATCGCGCCGGAACGCCAGGGTAGCGGCCTCGGCCGGCGCCTTCTCGCCTTCGCCGAGAGCGAGGCGCGGCGCCGCGGCCACCGCGAAATCCGCCTCTACACGCATGAGACCATGACCGAGAACCAGCGCCTCTACCGCGCCCTCGGCTATGAGGAGACGGGTCGCGGGACCGAGGCGGGCTTCGCGCGCGTCTTCATGCGCAAATCCCTCGCAGGTGACTGAGATGGCCCCTCACCCTTGCTCCGCCCTTCGACGCTTCGGCCCGCCGCCGGCATGACGCGCTGCATCGCCCTCGTCGTCGCTGCCGGCCGCGGGACTCGGCTCGGCGGTCGCTTGCCGAAGCAATATCTGCCGCTCGGCGGCGTGCGCCTCTTGCGCCACACCCTTTCCGCGCTGCGCCATCACCCGCGGATCGAGGCTTTGCGGGCCGTCATCCATCCGGACGACCGCGCTCTTTATGACGAGGCGGCGGCGGGACTCGAGCTTCTGCCGCCGGTTCCGGGCGGTGCCGAGCGGCAGGATTCCGTCCGAACCGGGCTCGAAAGCCTCGCCGAGCTCGCGCCCGACCACGTGCTCATCCATGACGGCGCCCGCCCCTTCGTCGATGCTGGCCTGATCGATCGCGTCCTCGATGCGCTTACGGCGCGGGCCGGCGCGATCCCGGCGCTGCCGGTGACCGATACGGTGAAGCGCGGCGCTGCCGGCATCATCGCCGAGACCGTCGATCGCGCCGCCCTCTGGCGCGCCCAGACGCCGCAGGGGTTCCGCTTCGCCGATATCCTTGCGGCGCACCGCGCCGCCGCAGGGCGGCAGCTCTCGGACGATGCCGCCGTGGCCGAGCAGGCGGGGTTCGCCGTTGCGCTCGTCCCGGGGAGCGAGGACAATTTCAAGGTGACGACGATGGACGATCTGGCGCGCGCCGAGCGGCATCTCGCGAGCCGGCTCGGCGATGTGCGGACAGGCCAGGGCTTCGACGTCCACGCCTTCGGTCCTGGCGACCGGGTCTGGCTCTGCGGCGTCGCGGTGCCGCATAATCAGGGCCTTGTCGGCCATTCCGATGCCGATGTCGGGCTCCACGCCCTGACCGACGCTCTCCTCGGAGCCATCGGCGCCGGCGACATCGGCATGCATTTCCCGCCCTCCGATCCGCGCTGGCGCGGCGCAGCGTCGGATCGTTTCCTGCGCCACGCGGCGGATCTCGTCGCTGCCCGCCGCGGCATCATCGCGCATGTCGATGTGACGCTTATCTGCGAGCGGCCGAAAATCGGCCCGCACCGCGCGGCGATGGCGGCGCGCATCGCCGAGATTCTCGCGATCGGTCGCGACCGCGTCAGCATCAAGGCGACGACCACCGAGGGGCTGGGCTTCACGGGGCGCGGCGAAGGCATCGCGGCGCAAGCGCTGGCGACGGTGCGTCTGCCGCTGCCCGGCGGATGATGGTGCCCCTCACCCGTCTCGGCCTGCCGCTGCGCCACCCGGCGGCGCTGCTCGCGACGTGGTTCGGCGCCGGCTTGCTGCCATGGGCGCCGGGAAGCTGGGGCTCCCTCGCCGCCCTCCCCTTCGCCTGGGCGATCGAATGGCGCTTCGGGCAGGCGGGGCTCGCCATAGCCGCCATCCTCGTCTTTGCGGCGGGCTGTTGGGCGGCAGATACCGTCGCGCGCGCCGGCGCCGTCCGCGATCCCGGCTTCGTCGTCATCGACGAGGTGGCAGCGCAATGGCTCGTGCTCGCCGCCGCGCCGCACAGCCTCTCCGCCTATGCGATCGGGTTCTTGCTGTTCCGCATCGCCGACGTGATCAAGCCCTGGCCGGCGCGCTGGGCCGATCGCGCCCTGCATGGCGGCTTGGGAATCATGCTCGACGACGTCTTCGCGGCGCTCTATGCCGGCGCGGCGCTCTTCCTTCTCTGGAGTCTGGGCATTGCTTGACGAGCTGACGGCCAAGGCGCGGGCGGTGTTGGTGGCCTGCCGGAGGGCGGGATTGACGCTCGCCACCGCGGAATCCTGCACCGGCGGCATGATCGCCGCCGCGCTGACCGAGATCGCCGGCTCCTCCGATGTCGTCGAGCGCGGCTTTGTCACCTATTCCAACGAGGCGAAAACCGAGCTTCTCGGCGTGCCGGCCGCGCTCATCGCCGCGCATGGCGCCGTCAGCGCCGAAGTCGCCGAGGCGATGGCGAGCGGCGTTCTCGCCCATGCGCCGGTCGATCTCGCCGTGTCGGTGACGGGAATCGCCGGCCCCGGCGGCGCCACGCCGACGAAGCCGGTCGGGCTCGTCTATCTCGGGATTGTCCGGCGCGGCGGCGCGTGCCGGAGCGAGCGGCGCGTCTTCGCCGGCGATCGCCGTGCCGTCCGTCACGCCGCGGTCGACCGCGCGCTCGACCTGCTACGAGCGGCGGCAGAGCAGGGTTAAGTGGGCGGCTTGTCTCCCGCGGCCTCGGCCTTGCCTTGCGCCGGACCAGCTGGCGCACCGTAGAGCTGGCGCGCCCGCCCTTCGAAGGCCGCGACCATGCGGCGCACCGCCTCGTTGAAGAGGACGCCGATCAGCTTCTGCAGGACGCGCGAGCGGAACTCGAAATCGACGAAGAAATCGATCCGGCAGCTGCCGCCCTCCGCCGGCTCGAAGACCCAATGGTTGTCGAGATAGCGGAATGGACCCTCGGCATAGGCGACGTCGATGCGGTGCGGCGGGCTCAGCGCCACTTTCGAAGTGAAGCGCTCGCGCACCATCTTGAAGCCGATGAGGAGGTCGGCGACGATGACGTTCCCGCGCCGCTCGCGGATGCGTGCGCCGCGGCACCAGGGCAGGAATTCGGGGTAGCGTTCGACGTCGGCGACGAGGTCGAAGAGCTGCTCGGGCGTATAGGGCAGGACCCGCTGCTCGGCGTGGGTCGGCATGCGCTTTTCCGCCGGCCTCAACCCGAGGCGGCGAGCTTGGCCTCGCGCGCGGCACGCAGCTTCGCGAAATCGTCGCCGGCGTGATAGGAGGAGCGCGTCAAGGGCGAGGCGGCGACCATGAGGAAGCCCTTGCCCTGCGCGTGCTTGCGATAGGAATCGAACTCCTCCGGCGTGACGAAGCGCTCCACGGCGTGATGCTTCGGCGTCGGCTGCAGATATTGGCCGATGGTGAGGAAATCGACCTCGGCCGCGCGCAGATCGTCCATCACCTGCAGAACCTCGCCCTTCTCCTCGCCGAGCCCGACCATGATGCCGGATTTGGTGAAGATGGCGGGATCGAGCCGCTTCACCCGGTCGAGGAGGCGCAGCGAGTGGAAGTAGCGCGCGCCCGGCCGCACCGTCGCGTAAAGGCGCGGCACGGTTTCGAGGTTGTGGTTGTAGACATCGGGCCTCGCCTCGACGACCTGCTCGACGGCGCCGTCCTTGCGCAGGAAATCCGGCGTGAGCACCTCGATGGTCGTGCCGGGCGCCCGCGCCCGGATGGCGCGGATGGTGCGCGCGAAATGCCCGGCGCCGCCGTCATCGAGATCGTCGCGGTCGACCGAGGTGACCACGACATGGGCGAGGCCGAGCCCGGCCAGCGCCTCGGCGACGCGCTCGGGCTCATGCGGATCGAGAAGATCCGGCCGGCCGGTCGCGACATTGCAGAAGGTGCAGGCGCGCGTGCAGACGCTGCCGAGGATCATCACCGTCGCATGACGCTGCGCCCAGCACTCGCCGATATTGGGGCAGCCCGCCTCCTCGCAGACGGTGTGGAGGCGGTTGGCGCGGATGAGCTTTCGCGTCTCGTGATACTCGCGCGACACCGGCGCCTTGACCCGGATCCAGTCGGGCTTGCGCGGGATCGGGCTGTCGGGCCGATGCGCCTTTTCCGGGTGGCGCGGCGTCTCCGCGTCGAGGCGGGCGGGCATTCGGGTCTTCTTTCTCGGCGGCGCAAAATCTAGAAGTGGATGGCGCGGCCGTAAGCGTCAAGCACGGATTCGTGCATCATCTCCGAGAGCGTCGGATGCGGGAAGATCGTGTGCATGAGCTCCGCTTCCGTCGTTTCGAGGGTCTTCGCGATGGCGTAGCCCTGGATGAGCTCCGTCACCTCGGCGCCGATCATATGCGCGCCGAGGAGCTCGCCCGTTTTGGCATCGAAGATCGTCTTGACGAGCCCTTCGGGCTCGCCGAGCGCGATTGCCTTGCCGTTGCCGATATAGGGGAAGCGGCCGACCCGGATTTCACGCCCCGCCTCCCTCGCCTTCTTCTCGGTCAGCCCGACGCTCGCGATCTGCGGCATGCAGTAGGTGCAGCCCGGAACATTGCCAGTGTCGAGCGGATGCACATCGTTGAGGCCGGCAATCTTCTCGACGCAGATGACGCCCTCATGGCTCGCCTTGTGCGCGAGCCATGGCGGACCCACCACATCGCCGATGGCGAAGATCCCGGGCTCGTCGGTGGCCAGCCATTCATCGACCAGAATATGGGTCTTCTCCACTCGGACCCGGGTGCCTTCGAGGCCGAGATTCTCGACGTTGCCGACGATGCCGACGGCGAGCACGACGCGGTCCGCCGCCACTTCGAGCGATTTGCTGCCGACCGCGATCGTCGCCGTGACGGCGTTGGCGTTCCGCTTCAGCCCCTTCACCGTCGCGCCGGTGTGGATCTTCATCCCCTGCTTCTCGAAAGCCTTGCGGGCGAAGGCGGAGATCTCCTCGTCCTCGGCGGGAACGACGCGGTCCAGCACCTCGACCACCGTCACTTCGGCGCCCATGTTGCGGTAGAAGCTGGCGAATTCGATGCCGATCGCCCCCGAGCCGACGACCAGGACCGATTTCGGCATCGTCTCGGGCACCATCGCCTCCTTGTAGGTCCAGACGAGCTTGCCGTCGGGTTCGAGGCCGGGCAGGGTGCGGGCGCGGGCGCCGGTCGCGATGATGATGTTCTTGGCGGCGAGGTCGGCGACCGGCTTGCCGCCCTTTGCCACCGCGACCTTGCCTTTGCCGGCGAGCCGGCCCTCGCCGTCGAAGACGGTGACCTTGTTCTTCTTCAAGAGGAACGCGACGCCGTTCGCGAGCTGCTTTGCCACCTTGCGCGAGCGTTCGACCACCTTCTTGGTGTCGTAGGCCACGTCCTTCGCCGAGAAGCCGAACTGGTCGAGGTGATGCAGAAGATGGCTGATCTCCGAGGAACGGAGCAGCGCCTTCGTCGGGATGCAGCCCCAATTGAGGCAGATGCCGCCGAGATGCTCGCGCTCGACGACCGCCGTTTTCATGCCGAGCTGCGCCGCGCGGATCGCCGCGACATAGCCGCCCGGCCCGCCGCCGATGACGATGAGGTCGAATGTGGTGTCGGCCATTCCGCGGCTCTCCTTGCCTTTTCGCCCTCTCCCCTTGCGGGAGAGGGAGGGGACCCATGCGCAGCATGGGGAGGGTGAGGGGAAATGGTGCGGCGCGCGAGATCGCGCTCGTCGGGGCGAACCCCCTCACCCCGGCCCTCTCCCGCACGGGGAGAGGGAGAAAACCTAAAGCAGCATCGTCAGCGGGTCTTCGATCATCGCCTTGAAGGCGGCGATCCATTGCGCGCCGACCGCGCCGTCGACGACGCGGTGGTCGCAGGAGAGCGTGCAGCTCATCACCGTCGCGATGGCGAGTGCGCCGTTCTTGACGATCGGTCTTTGCTCGCCCGCACCGACCGCGAGGATGCAGCCATGCGGCGGGTTGATGACGGCATTGAAATCCTTGATGCCGTACATGCCGAGATTGGAGATCGAGAAGGTGCCGCCCTGGAACTCCTCGAGCTTCAGCTTGCCGGCGCGGGCGCGCGCCGCGAGATCCTTCATCTCCGCGGCGATGGTCGCGAGCCCCTTCTGGTCGGCGCGCTTGACGATGGGGGTGATGAGCCCGTCCTCGAGCGCGACGGCGACGGCGATATCGACCTGCTGCCATTGCAGCACCGCCTCGTCGCTCCAGGAGGCGTTGGCGCGCGGCACCTTGCGCATGGTGAGCGCCGCGGCGCGGATCACGAAATCGTTGACCGAAATCTTGTAGTCGCTCGACTTGGCGTTGAGCTCGGCCCGCATTTTCAAGAGGGCGTCGATCTCGCAATCGACGGTAAGGTTGAAATGCGGGACGTTCTGCTTCGATTCCACCATGCGGCGCGCGATCGTCCGCCGCATGCCGGTATGCGGGATCTCGGCATAAGGGATATTGCCCGCCGCCGCGACCACCTGCTGCTTGGCGAAGGAGGGACCGCCGATCCGTGGCGGCGCCGCCGGAGCGGGTGCGGCCGCAGCGGGCGCAGCCGGGACCGGCGCCGGCTTCGCGGCCGGCGCCGCGCGGGCGGCGCCGGGCTTGCCGAGCGCCGCCTCGACATCGGCTTTGACGATGCGGCCCTGCGGCCCCGAGCCTTTGAGCTGGGCGAGGTCGATTCCAGCCTGCTGCGCCATGCGGCGCGCGAGCGGGCTCGCGAAGAGGCGCCCGCCGTGATCGGCGCCGTTGCCGCCGGCCCGTGCCGCCGCGACTGGCGGCGGCGCGGTCTTCGGGGATTCCGGCGCTGGCGCCGGCGCCCGCTTTGCCGTCTCGGCTGTGGACGCCGGCGCCGGCGGCGCTTTCGCCGCGGCGCCTTTGCCGGAGCCGGCGAGCGCCGCCGCGTCCTCGCCCTCCTCCAGAATGAGGGCGATGACTTCGTTGACCTTGACGCCCTGCGCTCCCTCGGGGACGACGATCTTGCCCATCCTCCCCTCGTCCACCGCCTCGACCTCCATCGTCGCCTTGTCGGTCTCGATCTCGGCGATGACGTCGCCCGATTTGACGGGATCGCCTTCCTTCTTGTGCCACTTCGCAAGATTGCCCTCGGTCATGGTCGGCGAGAGGGCGGGCATCAGCACCTCGATCGGCATTCATCTTCCCCCTTGAGACGGGTGCCCGGATGGCGGGGCTAGGCGCGGTAGCCGACGTCCTTGGCGGCGGCGATGACATCCTCGACTTGCGGAACGGCGAGGCGCTCGAGATTGGCGGCATAGGGCAACGGCACATCCTTGCCGGCGACGCGGCGGAGCGGCGCGTCGAGCCAGTCGAAGGCATGCTCCATGACGAGCGCCGCGATCTCCGAGCCGATGCCGGCCGTCGCCCACCCCTCCTCGACCGAGACGATCCGGTTGGTCTTCTTCACTGACGCGACGATCGTCTCGACATCGAGCGGCCGGATCGTGCGCAAATCGATGACCTCGGCCGAGATGCCCTCTTCCGCGAGCTTCTGCGCCGCCTCCATCGCGATCTGCACCATGCGCGAGAAGGCGATGATGGTGACGCCATCGCCCGGCCGCGCGATCCGCGCCTTACCGATCGGGACGGTGAAATCGCCTTCGATCGGCACCTCGAAGCTCTGGCCGTAGACCAGCTCGTGCTCGAGGAAGATGACGGGATTGGGGTCGCGGATCGCCGATTTGAGGAGCCCCTTGTGGTCGGCGCCGGTATAGGGGGCGACCACCTTCAAGCCCGGCACATGCGCATACCAGCTCGCATAGCATTGCGAATGCTGCGCCGCGACGCGGGAGGCGATCGAGTTGGGGCCGCGAAAGACGATGGGGCAGCCCATCTGGCCGCCCGACATATAGAGTGTCTTCGCCGCTGAGTTGATGATCTGGTCCATCGCCTGCATGGCGAAGTTCCAGGTCATGAATTCGACGATGGGCCGCAGCCCGCCGAAGGCGGCGCCGACGCCGAGGCCGGTGAAGCCATGCTCTGTGATGGGCGTGTCGACGACGCGGCGCGGCCCGAATTCCTGCAGGAGCCCCTGGCTCACCTTGTAGGCGCCCTGATATTCGGCGACCTCCTCGCCCATGAGGAAGACGGTGTCGTCGCGCCGCATCTCCTCGGCCATGGCGTCGCGCAGCGCATCGCGTACGGTCATCGTCGCCGTCTTCCCCGTCCATTCGGGCTCGCTCGCCGGCGCCCCGCGGAACTGCGCGGCCGCGCGGCCGGCGACCGGACCAGGCTGCGGGGCCTTCGTCTTCGCCACCTCCTCGACCGGCGCCTCCTCGGCGGGCGTCGAGGGTGCGGGAGCGGGCTCCCGGGGGCCGGCCTTGGCGATCTCCGCCGCATCCTCTCCCTCGCCGGCGAGGAGCGCGATCGGCGCGTTGACGGCGACGTGCTCGGTTCCGGCCGGGACGACGATCTTGGCGAGCGTGCCCTCGTCCACCGCCTCGACCTCCATCGTCGCCTTGTCGGTCTCGATCTCGGCGAGGACGTCCCCCGCCTTGACGGAATCGCCTTCGCTCTTCAGCCATTTGGCGATCTTGCCCTCGGTCATGGTGGGCGACAGGGCCGGCATCAGGATTTCGACGGGCATGAATGACCCCAGAGGATTGGCGAGTTCGCGTGGCGGCGGATGCGCTCAGGCTTCCTTCAGCACGTCGGTCCACAGCTCCGACGGGTCGGGCTCGGGGCTGTCCTGGGCGAATTGCGCCGCGGCGGCGACGAGGTCCTTGACCTCCTTGTCGATCGCCTTCAGCTCGTTCTCATCCGCGAGATTGCCATCGAGCAGCCGCTTCTTTGCCTGGTCGATGCAGTCATGCTCGGCCCGCATGCGGTTGACCTCGTCCTTGGTGCGGTACTTCGCCGGGTCCGACATCGAATGGCCGCGATAACGGTAGGTCAGCATTTCGAGCACGTAAGGCCCCTCGCCCGAGCGGGCATGCTCGACCGCGACATCGGCCGCCGCCTTCACCGCGAGCACGTTCATGCCGTCGACCTGCATCGCCGGGATGCCGAAGGGCTGGGCGCGCACATAGAGATCATGGCTCGCCGAGGCGCGCAGCACCGAGGTGCCCATCCCGTAGCGATTGTTCTCGATGACATAGACGACCGGGAGCTTCCAGAGAGCCGCCATGTTGAAGCTCTCCGAGACTTGGCCCTGGTTGATGGCGCCGTCGCCGAGGTAGGTGAAGCAGACGCCGCCATCGTTCTTGTAGCGGTGGGCGAAGGCGAGGCCGGTGCCGATCGGCACCTGGGCGCCGACGATGCCGTGGCCGCCGAAGAAGCGCTTCTCGCGGCTGAACATGTGCATCGAGCCGCCCTTGCCCTTGGAATAGCCGGTGCGGCGGCCGGTCAGCTCGGCCATGACGCCCTTGGGATCCATGCCGCAGGCCAGCATGTGGCCGTGGTCGCGATAGGAGGTGACGGTGCTGTCGCCTTCCTTCGCCGCCGCCATCATGCCGACGACGACCGCCTCCTGGCCGATGTAGAGGTGGCAGAAGCCGCCGATGAGGCCCATCCCGTACATCTGTCCCGCCTTCTCCTCGAAGCGGCGGATGAGGAGCATCGAGCGGTAATATTTGAGGAGTTCGGCCGCCGATACGGGCGCCTCTTCGGGGAGCGCTACTCTCGGTTTCCGCTTGACCGTCGCCATGACTCCCCCAGGGGTGAAGCCGCGCCCTGCGCGAGGGCTGCAAATCGCCGGTAAAATGGCGTGCGCATACGCCGATTGCAATGGCATCGGGTAAAAAATTCTTTCGTAAGACATTGTTTTGCAATGCAAAAGAAAAGATTAACCGGAAACGGGTTAATCGTCCTGAATTCGCATTGAGACCCGCACGCCGCGGCTGCCGATCGCGGTGGCGCAGCCCAGCTCAGCCGAGTTGTGGGCAAGACGATGGATCAGGCCGGCAAAACCGCGCCTTGGGCGGGCGTCAGCGCGGCAGGCTGCCGCGCATGATCACGATGTCGTGCGGCCCCGCGAGATTGAGCGTCGCCCGCGCCTCCTCGTCCAGCATGTCGCGATCTATATGCTGCGGACGCAGCAAGCCGACGCGGTGGTCGAGGGTGCTACGCTCGTCATCGAGCGCCGCGAGCTGGGCCGTTGCGGTCTTCAGCTCCTGCGTCAGGCGGAGCCAAGCGAGCAGGCCGCGCTCGCCCTGCACGAGATGGTAGCCGAAATAGCCCATGAGGCTGATGCCGAGCACGGGGCCGGCGATGAATCCGGCGCGTCGCTTGATCTCCTGCAGGACCATCATCCGATTAGAGAATCACGCGCGAGTCGCCGGGTCAATTGCGAATTGACGCAGCCGCGAAGAATTCGACGCCGGCGTTTATTGACGGTGCAGCACGGCGCGCCCGGCATAGCGCGCCGCGCCGCCAAGCCGCTCCTCGATCCGGATAAGCTGGTTGTATTTCGCGAGGCGGTCGGAGCGCGACAGGCTGCCCGTCTTGATCTGCCCGCAATTGGTGGCGACGGCGAGGTCGGCGATGGTCGCGTCCTCGGTCTCCCCGGAGCGATGCGACATGACCGCGGTGTAGGCGGCGCGGTGGGCGCAGTCGACGGCTTCCAGGGTCTCGCTCAAGGTGCCGATCTGGTTGACCTTGACGAGAATTGAATTGGCGACCTTCGCGGCGATGCCGCGGGCGAGGCGCTTCGGGTTGGTGACGAAGACGTCGTCGCCGACGAGCTGAAGCTTGCCGCCGAGCGCCTGCGTCAGCGCCGCCCAGCCTTCCCAATCGTCCTCGGCCATGCCGTCCTCGATCGAGGCGATGGGATAGCGCGCCGCGAGATCGGCGAGGTATTTGACCATGCCCGCCGAATCGAGCGATTTGCCCTCGCCTTGCAGCACGTATTTCCCATTCCGGTAGAACTCCGTTGCGGCGGCGTCGAGGGCGAGGAAGACATCGTCGCCGGGGTGGTAGCCGGCGGCCTCGACGGCGCGCATGACGAAGCCCAGCGCCTCGTCGGTCGACGCCAGATTGGGTGCGAAGCCGCCCTCGTCGCCGACATTGGTGTTGTGCCCGGCATCCTTGAGCTGCTTGCGGAGCGCATGGAAGATCTCCGAGCCCATGCGGATGGCCTCGGCCACCGACTCGGCGCCGACCGGCATCACCATGAATTCCTGGATGTCGATTGGATTGTCGGCATGGGCGCCGCCATTGACGATGTTCATCATCGGCACCGGCAGCGTGCGCGCGAAGACACCGCCGACATAGCGGAAGAGCGGCTGGTCCAGCTCCGCCGCCGCCGCCTTGGCGCAAGCGAGGCTGACGCCCAGAGTGGCATTGGCGCCGAGCCGCCCCTTGTTCGGCGTGCCGTCGAGCTCGACCAGCTTCTGGTCGATCGCGACCTGGTCCTCGACGTCGAGACCGGAGAGGGTGTCGAAGATCTCGCCATTAACGGCGTCGACCGCCTTGCGGACGCCCTTGCCGCCATAGCGTGCCTTGTCGCCGTCCCGCAGCTCGATCGCCTCATGCGCGCCGGTCGAGGCGCCCGAGGGCACCGCCGCGCGCGCCATGGCGCCGCTTTCCAGCGTCACATCGACCTCGACCGTCGGATTGCCGCGGCTGTCGAGAATCTCGCGGGCGGTGATGTCGATGATCGCGGTCATGGGCGGGTCCCTGGCTGAGGCAGCGAGTGAGGCGCGAATTCACCACGAAGCCAAGAAGGACTCCATGGGAATCTTGCGGCCCGCCTCATCCCCTTCCCGCGAGCGGGAAAGGGTCTTTAGAGAGGCCGCGCCTTGGCGAGGCGGTCGAAGGCGAGAAGCGTCTCGATGAGCGCCGGCATGTCCTTCAAATGGACCATATTGGGTCCGTCCGAGGGCGCGTGGTCTGGGTCCTGATGCGTTTCCATGAAGACCGCGGCGACGCCGACCGCGACCGCGGCGCGCGCCAGGACCGGGACGAATTCGCGCTGCCCGCCGCTCGCCTTGCCGAGGCCGCCCGGCTGCTGGACGGAATGCGTCGCATCGAAGACGATGGGGCAGCCGGTGCGCGCCATGATCGGCAGCGCCCGCATGTCGGAGATGAGCGTGTTGTAGCCGAAGCTGACGCCGCGCTCGCACAGCATCGCCCTGTCGTTGCCGGTCGAGGCGATCTTCTCGACGATGTTGGCGGCGTCCCAGGGGGCGAGGAACTGCCCCTTCTTGACGTTGATCGCCCGCCCCGTCTGCGCCGCGGCGAGGACGAGGTCGGTCTGCCGGCAGAGAAAGGCCGGGATCTGCAGGATGTCGACGGCCTCGGCCGCAGGCTGGCATTGCTCGGGCGCATGCACATCGGTCAGGACCGGGCAGCCGAAGCGCTCGCGCACCGCCGCTAGCACGGCGAGGCCCTCCGGCATGCCGATCCCGCGGGCCGTGCCGATAGCGCTGCGATTGGCCTTGTCGAAGGAGCTCTTGTAGACGAGGCCGATGCCGAGGCGCCGCGTCATCTCGACGAGCGCCTCGGCCATCTCGAAAGCATGGCCGCGGCTCTCGATCTGGCACGGCCCGGCGATGAGGGCGAGCGGCAGGTCGTTGCCGATCGTGACGGAGCCGACCGTGATGTGGCGAGGGGGGGTCATCGAATGGGGCTCACCTCTTCCCGCCTAGACCAGCCGCGCCTGGTCGAGGGCGGCGTGGATGAAGGAGGTGAAGAGCGGGTGCGGCTCGAAGGGCTTCGATTTGAGCTCGGGATGGAACTGCACGCCGATATACCAGGGATGGCCCGGCAGCTCGACGATCTCCGGCAGCTCGCCATCGGGAGACATGCCGGAGAAGCGCAGCCCCGCATCTTCAAGGCGGCCCTTGTAATTGATGTTGACCTCGTAGCGGTGGCGGTGGCGCTCGCTGATCTGCGTCCTGCCGTAGATCTCGCCGACCTGACTGCCACGGCTCAGAATGGCGTCATAGGCGCCGAGCCGCATGGTGCCGCCGAGATCGCCGCCTGCCTGCCGCTTCTCGAGCGCGTTGCCGCGCACCCATTCGGTCATGAGGCCGACGACGGGCTCGCGGCACGGGCCGAATTCGGTGCTCCCCGCCTCCGGCAGCTTGGCGAGGTTGCGGGCGGCCTCGATGACCGCCATCTGCATGCCGAAGCAGATGCCGAAATACGGCACCTGCCGCTCGCGCGCGAAGCGCGCCGCCGCGATCTTGCCTTCCGAGCCGCGCTCGCCGAAGCCGCCCGGCACGAGGATGCCGTGCACGCCTTCGAGATGGTGGACAGCGTCCTCCTTCTCGAAGATCTCCGAATCGATCCAGTCGAGCTTGACGCGGACATGGTTGGCGATGCCGCCATGGGTCAGGGCCTCAGCCAGCGATTTGTAGCTGTCGGGCAGATGCGTGTACTTGCCGACGATGGCGATCTTCACCTCGCCCTCGGGCTTGCGGATGCGGCCGACGATCTCGTGCCAGCGCTGCAGCGCGGGCGCCGGCGCCGTGAGGCCGAAATGCTCGCACACCCCGTCATCGAAGCCCTCGGCGTGGTAGGCCTCGGGCACTGCATAGATGGTATCGACATCGACCGCGGGAATGACGCGCGATTCGCGGAGGTTGCAGAAGAGCGCGATCTTCTTGCGCGCGCCGGGCGGGATCGGCCTGTCGCAGCGGCAGAGCAGCATATCGGGCTGAATCCCGAGGCCGAGCAGCTCCTTCACCGAGTGCTGCGTCGGCTTCGTCTTGAGCTCGCCTGCCGAGGGAATCCAGGGAACGAGGGTGAGATGCACGAAGAGCGTGCGCTCGCGCCCCAGCTCATTGCCGAGCTGGCGAATGGCTTCGAGGAAGGGCAGGCCTTCGATGTCGCCGACCGTCCCGCCGATCTCGCAGAGGACGAAATCCTCGTCCGAAAGATCGGCCTGGATGAATTCCTTGATAGCGTCGGTGACGTGCGGGATGACCTGCACCGTGGCGCCGAGATACTCGCCGCGCCGCTCGCGCCCGATCACGGTCGAATAGATGCGCCCCGTCGTCACGCTGTCGCTGCGCCGCGCCGCGACGCCGGTGTAGCGCTCGTAATGGCCGAGATCGAGATCGGTCTCGGCGCCGTCATCGGTGACGAAGACCTCGCCGTGCTGGTAGGGGCTCATCGTCCCCGGATCGACGTTGAGATAAGGGTCGAGCTTGCGCAGGCGCACCTTGAATCCGCGCGCCTGCAGCAAAGCGCCGAGCGCCGCTGCCGAAAGACCCTTGCCGAGAGAGGAGACCACGCCGCCGGTGATGAAAATGAACCGCGTCATGGACCTTCAGTCTAAGTGAAGCGCACCGGCGAGCGCCAGCGAAAAGAGCAGCGCCGCCGGGTCTTTCCCGGCGCCGCACGGGGCCGTGCTCGCGCCCGGCTACTTCGCCAGCGGAACGCTCGGCGTCGCCGGCTGGGCGGGCGCCGGGGCCGGAGAGGAGGACGGCGCTGCCGGCGTTGCCGGAGCGGAATTGGCGGGGGCTCCGGGCGCCGGCGCCGCCGGCGCGCCCGAGGCGGGCGGCAGGCGATCCATGATGGAGCGCGGCGTGCCGCCGGTGCCGGCGAGGAAGGCGAGCGCAATGCTGGTGGCGAAGAAGCCGGCGGCCAAGATCGCTGTCGTCCGCGTCAAGAGGTTCGCCGTCGACCGGCCCGTCATGAAGCCCGACATGCCGCCGCCGCCGATGCCGAGCCCGCCGCCCTCGCTCTTCTGCAGGAGGACGACGCCGATCATGGCGACGGCGAGGATAAGGTGAATGACGAGTACGACCGCGGTCATCGATGGAGGACTTCCCATAGCAAAGAGCGGCGCCCGGCTGCCCGTCCGGCCGGCCGTCGCAGAGCGGCGGTGTTCTAGCGCCGACTCGGCGGCAAGGCTAGCCGCAACTGCGGGCGATCGCCCAAAAATCGCCGGCGGCGAGGCTGGCGCCGCCGACGAGCGCGCCATCGACATCGGCGATCGCCATCAGCGCGCTCGCATTGTCCGGCTTCACGGATCCGCCATAAAGGATGCGGACGCCGTTCCCGCCGGAGAAGCGCCGCCCGAGCACGGCTCGAATATGGGCGTGCATGGCGGCGATATCGAGGGGCGTCGGCGTGCGTCCGGTGCCGATCGCCCAGATCGGCTCGTAGGCGACGATCATCTCTTGGGGGCCGATCCCGTCGGGGATTGAGCCGGCGAGCTGCGCTTCGACGACGGCGAGGGCGCGCCCGGCATCCCGCTCGGCCTCGCTCTCGCCGACGCAGAGAATACCGGTGAGTCCTGCCCGGCGGGCCGCCGCGAGCTTGGCGCGAACGATGGCATCGCTCTCGCCATGGCCGACGCGCCGCTCGGAATGCCCGAGAATGACGTGGCTGCAGCCGAGATCCTTCAGCATCTCGGCCGAGATGTCGCCGGTATGCGCGCCCTTGGCAGCGGCATGGCAATCCTGACCTCCTATCATGACATTGGAGCCGGCGAGAACCGGCCCGATCGCCGAGAGCAGAGTCGCCGGCGGGCAGATGAGAAGATCGCAGGCAAGGCTCTCGCCGGCATCGCGGCCGGCGGCCACCGCCCGATGCGCGATCTCGCGCGCAAGGCGCAGCCCGTCCTCGCGCAGCCCGTTCATCTTCCAATTGCCGGCCACAAGCTTCCGCCGTTCTGCCGTCATCTCGTCTCTCCGATCCTTGCCCCACGACCCTCGTAGAGGTCATCGGCTCTACCACGCCATGCCGCTGGCACGCCACGCCGCGCTCTGTCAGTCCGCGATATCTGCGCCTTCGAGGCGAAAAGCCGGCAGCGGCGCTGATCCCTCGCGCGTGAGCAGGAACTCGCCCCGCCCGCGTGAGTTCCGATCCGCATGGATCGCCGCGCGAAAGTCGAGCTGCTGACCGGAATTCTGCTTGCCGGCTACGGTGCAGCGGCGCCCGATGTCGCGCTTCGGCGGGCGCGAGCGTGCCGCCGCTCGCGCGATTACGCCTCGGCGATGGTCTGGCTCGATGTGGTCCTCCGCGCGGGGAGCCGAACACCGAGGCGGGCGGAGGCTGCCGCCTCCCGCCGAAGCCCGGCGGCCGAGGCATCGGCGCGTCGTGACGAGCGCCGCGACGGGCTCGTCGCCTTCGTCCGCCGCCTGAAGGCGCGCCAGCCGCGCCGGCCGTGACATGCGCGGCGCGATGGCGGCCGGGGTTGCGCTCCGGGCGCGGGTCGCCATATGAGCTAAAACGCGACAAATACGGGAGGGCAGCATGTCGTCGCAAGCGAGCATTTGGCTCGTTCGGGCAGCTCTCGAAGAGGCTGCCGGGGCGCGGGCGCAGGAATTGCTCTGTCGGCCGAGCAAATATCTGGCGAATATGAGCCCGCTGGAGATGGCGCAGCAGCCGGGCGGGGCCCGCATCGTCCTCGGCGAGCTCGACAAGATCGTGAAGCGGGAGCGGAGCGCGCGGCAGGGCTGAGCCGGCGCGGGTTCGGTCCCTGGACGCCTTCGCTTTGCGCGAACGGCGCCAGGACGCCCCCCGGGCGATCCTGGCGCGGACGCCTTACTTGCAGCCGCCGCTCAGCGCCTTCTGCGCATAGCGGATATCGATATGGGCGACGATCGTGTCCATGCTGGGCGGCGCGTCGAGACGGCCCTGCTCCTTCAGCCACTGTCCGGTGCGGAAATAGGCCTGCGCCACAGCGCCGTCCGCGAGGTGGCCGGGCTCGCCCAGCCCTTGCTGCGTCAGCTCGTCCTTCGGGTTCCAGATCGGCCAGGATTCGCCGACTTTCGTGCCGACGGCCGGGTCGGCGCCGACCGCGGCCGAGGCCTTGCGGAAAACCTCGTCCTTCGACGGCCCGGTCATGAGATCCCAGGCGGCTTTGAGAGCGCAGACATAGCCTTGCACGACCGCCGGGTTCTTGGCGGCGTAATCGGCATCGACCGCGACGACGTCGAGCGCGGGATAGCCGAGCTTGCTGATGTCCTTGACGGTCGCCACCACCTTGCCGCCATCGGCGACCATCTGGCTCAGCGCCGGCTCGGAATTGACGCCACCGGCGATCGCCTTGGTCTTGAAGGCGGCGACCATCGCCTGGCGTTCGAGGGCGACGATCTTGACCTTGCCTTCGAGGCCTTTCGATTTCAGCCAGCCGTGGAAGGCGAAATCCTCCGAGGCGCCTTGCAGCGTCCCGAAGGTCTTTCCTGCCATCTGCTCGGGACCGGCGAGGGCGGGATCGAGCACGACGCCGGCATTGTCGAAGAATTCCGCCCAGACGACTTTGAGGTCGATGCCTTTGGCGATCGCGGTCGTGACCGGCGGGTTGCCGACACCGTTGACGATGTTGTAGGCGCCGCCCTTCATGCCGGCGAGCGCCGCCGGGCCGCTGGTGATCGGCAGCCATTTGATCTCGGCCGGGATCATCCTGAGCAAATCGGGTTGCGAGGCGATGACCGCCTCCTGCAGAGGCGCGCCATGCGCCCAGGTCGAGACGTTGACCTCGGCGGCGGCCGCGCTGCCGGTGACGAGGCCCATGAAGGCCGTTGCCGCGCCGGCGGCGATCCATGATGCGTTGACCGGTCTCATGGTACTCCTCCCCTCTTGATGATCTCGATGTCGTCGGCGCGCGCTCAGCGGCTCATCGTCGGGTCGAGCCGGCGCTGGAGCAGGCGCAGCAGCGCATCGATGGCGATGCCGAGCGCGGCGATGATGAGGATTCCGGCGAAGATGAGGCTGGTATTGAGAAAGAGCCCCGCCTGCAGGATGACGTAGCCCAATCCGGCCGTAGCCGCGATCATCTCGACGGCGACGATGCTCGTCCAGGAAAGCCCCATGGCAAGGCGCATGCCGGTGACGATATGGGGGACGGCGGCGCGGATGCGGACATGCAGCATGGTGTGCAGCTCCGAGGCGCCGAGGCTGCGAGCGACATTCAGCATGTCTTCCGAAACGCGGTCGAGCGCCGCGGCGGTCGAGATCGCCATGACCGGCACGACGCCCATGGCGATGAGGACGATCTTCGGCGTCTCGCCGATGCCGAACCAGACGACGAGCACCGGGACGAAGGCGAGCGGCGGCAAGGGCCGGGTGATCTCGATGAAGGGATCGACGAGGGCGCGGAAGGGCCGGAACCCCGCCATCAGCGCACCGGTGGCGATGCCGATGACCGTGCCGATGGCGAAGCCGGCGAAAATGCGCATCGCGCTCGTTGCCGCATGGCCGATCAGCGTCTCGCCATCGGTCGGGTACGGCATCTGCAAATAGCGGAGGAGGGTGGCGCCCGTCTGGATCGGCGTCGGCAGCAGCACGGTGTCACGAATGACGAGCATCGCCGTCAGCTGCCAGATCACCAGGCCGAGGATGATGCTGGCCGCCGACAAGAGCATGCGCTGCCGGCTGAGGCCTGCCGCGCCGCGCCGTCGGACGGGAGCGGCGAGCGGCGGCGCCGCGATGCTCCGTTCGGTCACTGGCAGGCCCTCGCCAGCTCGGCGCGCATCTGCCGGCGGAGAACGACAAAGTCGGGCGCGTCGCGCGTCGCTTCGCCGCGCGGCCGCGGCAGGCGCACCTCGGTCGCGGAGAGAATGCGGCCCGGCCGCGGCGACATGACGCAAACACGGTCGCCGAGCAGGCTCGCCTCCTCGACGTCATGCGTGACGAAGATGATCGTCGTCCGCTGCCGCTCCCAGAGCTCCAGCAGAAACTCCTGCATCGAGGCGCGGGTAATGGCGTCGAGAGCGGCGAAAGGTTCGTCCATTAAGAGAATGCGCGGTCGATTGATGAGCGCACGGGCGAGCGCTGCGCGATGGCGCATCCCGCCCGAGAGCTGGTGCGGGTAATGGCGGCGGAAGGCGCCGAGCCCGACCAGCTCCAAAAGCTGATCGGCCTCGCGCTCGGCCGCGGCCCGCGGCTTGCCCTGCGCGCGCGGCCCGAAGAGGACGTTGTCGCGCGTGGTGAGCCAGGGGAAGAGGGTCGGCGACTGGAAGAGCATGCAGCGCTCGGCGCCGGGGCCGGTCACCCGCCGCCCATCGACCAGAACCTCGCCGCGATCCGCCTTGAGGAAGCCGGCGATGATGTGAAGCAGAGTCGATTTGCCGCAGCCGGAGGGCCCGAGGAGACAGACGAACGCGCCCGCCGGAACCTCGAGATCGATTGCCGCCAGCGCCTCGGTCGCCTCGCCGCCGCGCCAGAAGGTCTTCGTCAGCCCGGCGATCGTGATCGCGGCGCCGCGCTGCGCCGAGTCTCCGGAGCCGGAGCCGGGCGCGACGCCGCTCATGCACCGCCTCCGCTGCCCTTGCCCGGCAGGCCGACCGGCAAGACCTTGCGCTGAAGCCGCACGGCTCCTCCCGAAAACTGGAACCGGGCGCCGCCGCCACGGCCCATCGGCTGGCATAGCGAGATTTCCTGGCCTCGCTATACTGATATGTGTTATATCATGCAACGGTTTGGCCGGTCAATTCGGCGGGTCGATGGGGCGGCCTCAGAGGCGCGAACGAGAGTGAGACGGGCAATCCAAGGCGAGGCGCAGCCGATCGAGGCCGGATCGGCCGCCGAGCGGCAGCCGCCGCAGCGGGCCCTCACAGCCCGCCTGCGGCCCGTCAATCGCCCCGAGACCTTGGGCGACCAAGCCTATCGGAGCCTGCGCACGGCGCTGCGCCGTGGCGCCCTCTCCCCGGGCGAAAGGCTGACGACCCGCGAAATCGCGGCGACGCTCGGCGTCAGCCTGACGCCGGCACGCGAGGCGCTGAACCGCCTCGTCGCCGAGCGCGTCCTCGAGCAGGGACCGGACCGCACGGTGATCGTCCCGATCTTGACCCGGGACCGGTATGAGGAGCTCTGCGTCATCCGCCTCAATCTCGAAGGGCTCGCCGCCGAGATCGGCTGCACCAAGATGACGGCCGCCCAGCTCGCGCGCATGGAGGCGCTCTATACCGCGCATGGCGAGGCCTATCGCCGGCGCGCCACCAAGGACGCGCTGCGCCTCAACGAGGATTTCCACTTCATGATCTATGGCGCGGCCGGCATGCCGTCGCTGCTGCAGATTCTGGAAACGCTGTGGCTTCAGGTCGGCCCGTCGATGAACCTGCTCTTTCCGGTGTCTTATGACGCGGGCTGGAAGGGTGGGCGCCATCACGCGGCCATGCTGGAGGCGATCCGTCGGCGTGACCCCAAGGCGCTGGTTCGCGCCGTCCAGCGCGACCTCGAGGACGGGCGCGCCGTGCTGAAGAGGCTGCTGCCCGAATAGGCGCCGCGTGGTTCGGCGCGCTCGTCGAAGGAGGAAAGCATGCGCAAATCACTGCCGGCGACCGGGCGTTCAGCCGCGGAGCTGCTCGTCGAGCTGAAGGCCCGCTCGGCCGCGGACACCGATTGGCGCGGCGGCCGCCTCCCCGCCTACATCTTCCGCGGCGGCGCCGACGACGTTTCCGATATCGGCCGGCAAGCCTACGGCTTCTACTTCACCGAAAACGCGCTCGGCGCAAGGCGCGCCTTTCCGAGCCTCGTTCAGATGGAGAAGGAAATCATCGAGATCGGCCTCGATCTTTTCCATGCTCCCGACGGCGCGGCCGGCCATCTCAGCACCGGCGGCACCGAGAGCATCATCATGGCGGTGAAGGCCTGCCGCGACTGGACGCGCCGCCGGCGCGGCGATGCCGGACACCGCGGCAACCTCGTCATGGCGAATACCGCGCATCCCGCGTTCAGCAAGGCGGCGCGCCTCATGGATCTGGAGGTTCGCCGCACCGATACCGCTGCCGATTTCCGCGCCGACCCGCAAGCGATCGCCGCTGCCACCGACGACGACACCATCATGATCGTCGGCTCCGCGCCCTGCTTTCCGCGCGGCGTCATCGATCCGATCGCGGAGCTCGGCGCCCTCGCCGAGCGGCGCGGCATCTGGTTCCATGTCGATGCCTGCGTCGGCGGCTTTCTCGCCCCCTTCGCCCGGGAGCTCGGCTATCCCGTGCCGGAATTCGATTTCGCGCTGCCCGGCGTGACCTCGCTCTCCGCCGATCTCCACAAATACGGCTTCACGCCGAAGCCGGCCTCGACGGTCTTCTTTCGCGACGCCGAGCGCGCCGCCGCCGCGATGTTCGAGATCGACGAATGGCCGAGCGGCCTCTACGCCGTGGCGACGATTGTCGGAACGCGTCCCGGCGGCGCCGTCGCCGGCGCGTGGGCGACGCTCCATTATCTCGGCGCCGAGGGCTATCGGCGCGAGGCACGGCGCCTCATGACCCTCCGCGACCGCTACATCGCCGGGATCGAAGCCCTGCCGGGCTTTCGCGTTATCGGCAAGCCCGACCTCACCTTGCTCTCCTTCGCCTGCGAGCGCGCCGATCCGCGCCTCGTCGCGCAAAGCCTGGCGCGCCGCGGCTGGGTCGCGAACCTCACTCGCGACCCGCCCGGCCTCCACCTCATGCTGACGATCGTCCACGAGAACGCCTGCGAGGACTACCTGCGCGATCTCGCCAGTGCTGCCGCGGAGGCGGCGGCGACACCGAAGGGCGAGGCATCGGTCTCGGTGACTTACTGAGGCGCCGCCGCGCCGGCACGGGCGGCACCGCCAGGCCCTGCGACCTCGATTCCGTTGCGGCGGCCTTGCGCCGTCCCTATGATCCCGGCGCCTTCTCCACAGCCGAAATCAGCCGCGGTCCGCGTCCATGCTGCAAGCCATCCGGTCTAGGGCCGGCTCCCTCATCGTCAAGATTCTCTTCGCGGTGCTCATCATCAGCTTCGGCATTTGGGGCATCGCCGATGTCTTCCGCCAGCGCACCCCGGCCGAGACGACCGTCGCCGATGTCGGCGGCATCAAGATCAAGGCCGACGCGCTGCAGGTCGCCGTCAACCGCGAAATGGAGAATATGCGGCGCCTCTTCGGCAGCAATTTCAACGCCGATCAGGCAAAGCAGCTCGGCATCGTTGACGGCGTCCTCAACCGCATGGTCGCGAGCGACCTGCTCTCGCTCGAGGAGCAGCGCCTCGGCATCGGCGTCGCCGACCAGGTCGTCTACAACGCGATCTTCGCCAACCCCAACTTCCACAACAGCAGCGGCGCCTTCGACCCCAACCTCTTCAAGCTGATCCTCGCCAACAACCAGCTCAGCGAGGCGAGCTACTTCAACTCGGTCCGCCAGGACATCGAGCGCAGCGTGCTGACCGGCGCCGTCGCCGGCGGGGCCGTGGCGCCGCCGGAGCTCGTCGACCCGCTCTTCCGCCGGCAGAACGAGAAGCGCGTCGCCGACACCGTCTTCATCGCCAACGCGGCGATGACCGGCATTCCCGAGCCGAGCGAAGCCGACCTCCAGGCCTTCTACGACAAGCACCAGGAGGCCTTCCGCGCCCCTGAATACCGTGGTTTCACTGTGGCGGAGCTGCGGCCCGAGGATCTTGCCGCCAGCATGGACGTCCCCGAGGAGAAGCTCCGCAAGGAGTATGATTCGCGGCAGGACGAGTTCCAAACGCCGGAGCGGCGCGAGATCGAGCAGATGCTGCTCCCCGACGAGGCCAAGGCGAAGGAGGCCGAGGCCCAGCTCGCCGCCGGCAAGGATTTCGCCGCCGTCGCCAAGGAGGTGGCGGGGCAGGACGCCGACGCCATCAAATTCGGCTGGGTCGAGCGCAAGGACATGCCGCAGGCCTTGGCCGACGTCGCCTTCGCCCTTGCCAAGGACGGCACGAGCAAGCCGGTGCAGGACGCGCTCGGCTGGCACATCCTGCGCGTCACCGGCATCCAGCAGGGCGGCACCAAGAGCTTCGATGAGGTGAAGGACCAGCTCAAGACCGAGGTGGCGCGCGACATGGCGGCCGACGAGGTCTTCAAGGAGCATAACGAGATCGAGGACGCCCTCGCCGGCGGCGCCACCATCGAGCAGGTGGCAGAGAAGTTCAAAATGAAGACGACCAAGGTGCCGGCCGTCGATCTCGACGGGCGCGATCCTAAGGGCGAGCACGCGGCGGTCTCGGATGCCGAGATCCTGCACACCGCCTTCAACACCGACCAGGGGCAGACCTCGCGCCTCACCGAGACGAAGGACAACGGCTACTTCCTTCTCCGCGTCGACAGCGTGACGCCCTCCGCCGAGAAGCCGCTCGCCGAGGTCAAGGACAAGGTCAAGGAGATGTGGCTCGCCGACAAGCGCAACGCCGCGGCGGAGGCCGAAGCGAAGGCGATCGGCGCCGCGGTCGGGCCCGGCAAGAGCCTCGCCGAGATCGCCGGCGGGAAGAAGCTCGAGGTGACGACCTCGCCGCCCCTGCTGCGCACCGGCAGCGGCGAGAAGGCGCTGCCGGCGACGCTCGTCGCCCGCATCTTCGCTCTGAAGCAGGGCGAAGCGGGCGTCTCGGAAGGTGCCGATGGCTGGTACGTGGCGCAGGTGAAGAGCATCGAGGAGCCCGATCCGAAGGCCGACAAGGCCGGCGTCGACCAGCTGTCCGAGCGCCTCGCCCAGGGCATGGAAAGCGACCTCCTCGCCGAGTTCGACAAGGCTCTGCGCGCCCGCTACCCCGTCGAGATCAACCGCAAGGACATCGACCGCCTGTTATGACGCGCTGATCCGATGCAGGCCATTCCCGATTTCGCCGGTTTCGCGCGCGCCTATGCCGCGGGCCGGCCCGTCCTCGTCTGGACGAGCCTCGTCGCCGATCTGGAGACGCCCGTCTCGGCGATGCTGAAGCTGGCCGACGGCCGGCCGAACAGCTTCCTCTTCGAATCGGTCGAGGGCGGCGCCATCCGCGGCCGTTATTCCTTCATCGGGCTCAAGCCCGACATCATCTGGCGCTGCCGCCGCAACCGCGCCGAGATCAACCGCAACGCCCGCAGCGACGCCGGGGCCTTCGCCCCGGTCGAGGAGCCGCCGCTGGATTCGCTCCGCCGCCTCATCGCCGAGTGCCGGGTCGAGACGCCGCCCGAGCTGCCGCCGATGGCCGCGGGCCTCTTCGGCTACATGGGCTACAGCATGGTCGGGCTTATCGAGCGCCTGCCCGACAGCAAGCCCGACACGCTCGGCATTCCCGACGGTGTCTTCCTCCGCCCGACGGTCGTCTGCATCTTCGACAATATCGCCGACCGCGTCAGCGTCGTGACGCCGGTTTGGCCCGACCCGCGCATCGACGCCCGCGCCGCCTACGACCTCGCGCGCGACCGCCTCGCCGACATTCTGAGCGATTTCGAGCGCAACCTGCCGCATCGCCGCGAGAGCGCCGAGGCGGTGCGCGAGCTGCCGGCGCCGCGCCCCAACATGACGCGCGAGCAGTGCTTCGCCATGGTGGAGACGGCGAAGGAGTACATCCGCGCCGGCGAGATCTTCCAGGTCGTGCCGTCGATGCGCTTCACCCTGCCCTTTCGCCTGCCGCCCTTCGCGCTCTATCGCGCGCTGCGCCGCCTCAACCCCTCGCCTTTCCTCTTCTTCCTCGATTTCGGCGAGTTTTCCGTGGTGGGGTCGAGTCCGGAAATCCTCGTCCGCCTGCGCGACGGCACCGTCACCATCCGGCCCCTCGCCGGCACGCGGCGGCGCGGCACCACAGCAGAGGAGGATCGCCGCCTCGCCGAGGAGCTGCTCGCCGACCCCAAGGAGCGCGCCGAGCATCTCATGCTGCTCGACCTCGCGCGCAACGACGTCGGCCGCGTCGCCAAGATCGGCACGGTGCGCGTCACCGAGAAGATGGTGATCGAACGCTACAGCCACGTCATGCATATCTGCTCGCATGTCGAGGGCAAGCTCGACCCGCGCTACGAGGCGATGGACGCGCTCGCCGCCGGTTTTCCCGCCGGGACGCTCTCCGGCGCGCCCAAGGTGCGCGCCATGGAGATCATCGACGAGCTCGAGCCCGAGCGGCGCAACCTCTATGGCGGCGCCGCCGGCTATTTCGCCGGCGACGGCAGCATGGACACCTGCATCGTGCTGCGCACCGCTATCGTCAAGGACCGGCAGATGATCGTGCAGGCCGGGGTCGGCATCGTCGCCGACAGCGATCCCGCGACCGAGTACCAGGAGATCCTCGACAAATCCCGCGCCCTCTTCCGCGCCGCCGAGGAAGCCGTCCGCTTCGCCGCCGGACGGTAATCCTACCGGGTTCTGTCATCGCGAGGAGCGAAAGCGACGTGGCGATCCAGGAGTTCGAGCGCCGAAACTGGATGGCTTCGCTCCGCTCGTCAGGGCGACGCGGAGAAACGCAGGCTGTCGCTCTCCTGAGCCGGGGGCGGCCCTGCTTTCCGCTTCCGCCTGCGACCTGATATAAGAGGGCGGGTGCGGCTGCCCGCCCGCCTCTACCAGGTAAGCCTTCCACATGTTTCTGCTCATCGATAATTACGACAGCTTCACCTACAACCTCTGGCACTATCTCGGCGAGCTCGGGGCCGAGGTGATGGTGAAGCGCAATGACGTCATCAGCGTCGAGGAGGCGCTCGCCCTGCGCCCGCAGGGCATCGTCATCTCGCCGGGACCGAGCGATCCCGACCGCGCCGGCATCTGCCTCGACCTCGTGGCGCGCGCGGGAGCGGTGCCGATCCTCGGCGTCTGCCTCGGCCACCAGGCTATCGGGCAGGTCTTCGGCGGGCGCGTCATCCGCGCCCCGGTGCCGATGCACGGCAAGGTGAGCCGCATCCGCCATGCCGGGACCGGCCTCTTCGCCGGCCTCCCCGACCCCTTCGAGGCGACGCGCTATCACTCCCTCATCGTCGAGCGCCGCAGCCTGCCCAACACGCTCGCCGTCACCGCCGAGAGCGAGGACGGCCTCGTCATGGGCGTCGAGCACCACGAGCGGCCCGTCTATGGCGTGCAGTTCCATCCGGAGAGCATCGCCTCCGAGGGCGGCCACCGGCTCTTGGGCAACTTCCTCCGCCTCGCCACGCGCCAGAGCGCCGCCGCATGACCTCGGATATGGGCGAGCTCAAGGCGCTGCTCGGCCGCGTCGCGGCCGGCGAGCGGCTGAGCGAGGCCGAGGCCGAGACCGCTTTCGACGCGATGATGTCCGGCAATGCGACGCCGGCGCAGATGGGCGCCTTCCTCATGGGGCTGCGCGTGCGCGGCGAGACGGTCGAGGAGATCACCGGCGCCGCCCGCGCCCTGCGGGCGAAGGCGCTGAAGATCGAGGCGCCGCCCGGCGCCATGGACACGTGCGGCACCGGCGGCGACGGCTCCGGCACCTTCAACATCTCGACGGCGACCGCCCTCGTCCTCGCCGGCGCCGGCGTGCCCGTTGCCAAGCACGGCAACCGCAACCTCTCCTCGCAATGCGGCTCGGCCGACGTGCTGGCGGCGCTCGGCGTCAATATCGATGCCGATATGGCGCTCGTGACGCGCAGCCTCTGGGAGGCGCGGATCGGCTTCCTCATGGCGCCGCGCCATCACAGCGCCATGCGCCATGTCGGGCCGACGCGCGTCGAGCTCGGCACGCGCACCATCTTCAACCTCTTGGGCCCGCTCTCCAACCCCGCCGAGGTGCGGCGCCAGCTCGTCGGCGTCTTCGCCCCGCAATGGGTACGGCCGATGGCCGAGGTGCTGGGCAAGCTCGGCAGCGAGCGCGCCTGGGTCTTCCACGGCTCCGGCCTTGACGAGCTGACGACGACCGGCCCCTCGCAGGTCGCCGAGCTCAAGGACGGAACCGTGCGCAGCTTCGAGGTGACGCCCGAGGAGTTCGGGCTGAAGCGCGTCGCCCTCGCCGATCTGAAGGGCGGCAATGCGGCCGAGAATGCAGAGATGATGCGCGCGCTGCTGGCGGGCGCGAAGGGTCCGCTCCGCGACGTCGTCCTCTTCAGCAGCGCCGCCGCCCTCGTCATCGCCGAGAAGGCGCGCGATTTGCGCGAGGGCATGGCGCGGGCGGCCGAGGTCATCGATCGCGGCCGCGCCGCCGAGGCGCTGGCGAAGCTCGTCGCCATCACCAATGGGCGCGAGGCCGCATGAGCGACGTCCTCGCCAGGATCTGCGCGGAGAAGCGCACGGAGGTGGCCGCGGCGAAGGCGCGGCTCGGCTTCGCCGAGATCGAGCGGCAGGCGCGCTCGGCGCCGCCGCCCCGCGGCTTCATTGCCGCCTTGCGCGCGGCGGTCGCGGCCGGCGGCTATGGCCTCATCGCCGAGATCAAGAAGGCGTCGCCGAGCAAGGGCCTCATCCGCGCCGATTTCGATCCCCCGGCCCTCGCCCGTGCTTACGAGGAGGGCGGCGCCGCCTGCCTCTCGGTCCTGACCGAGGAGCGGAATTTTGCCGGCCGGCCGGAATATCTCGCAGCCGCCCGGCGGGCTTGCGCGCTGCCGGTGCTGCGCAAGGACTTCATGCTCGATCCCTACCAGATCTTCGAGAGCCGCGCCCTCGGCGCCGATTGCGTCCTCCTCATCATGGCGGCGCTCGAGGATGCCGCCGCCGCGGCGCTCGAAGCCGTGGCGCACGAGCTCGGCATGGACGTGCTGATCGAGGTGCATGATCGCGCCGAGCTCGACCGCGCCCTCGCCCTTCGCTCGCCGCTCCTCGGCATCAACAACCGCAACCTGAAGACTCTCGCCGTCGACCTCGCGACGACCGAGGCACTGGCTGCGACGGTGCCGGCGGACCGGCTCCTCGTCGCCGAGAGCGGGATCGAGACGCCGGCCGATCTGGCACGGCTCGCGCAGGCGGGCGCGCGCTGCTTCCTCGTCGGCGAATCGCTGATGCGGCAGGCGGATGTCGCGGCGGCGACGCGCGCCCTCCTCACGCGGCCGGCGATCGCGAGAGAGGCGGCCCGGGCATGAGCGAGCTCACGCATTTCGATGCCGAGGGCCGCGCGATCATGGTCGACGTCTCGCAAAAGCCCGAGACGGCGCGCACCGCCGTCGCCCGCGGCAGCGTTCACATGAAGAAGGAGACGCTCGAGCGCATCATGGCCGGCGGTATCGAGAAAGGCGATGTGCTGGCGGTGGCGCGCCTCGCCGGCATCATGGGCGCGAAGCGGACGGCGGAGCTCGTCCCGCTCTGCCATCCCTTGCCGCTGTCCTCGGTCACGCTCGACCTCGCCTGCGACGCGGTGCGCAGCGCCGTCGATATCACCGCGACCTGCAAGGTCACGGGCCGAACCGGCGTCGAGATGGAGGCGTTGACGGCGGTCTCGGTCGCCGCCCTCACCATCTACGACATGTGCAAGGCGGTCGACCGCGGCATGGTCATCTCCGAGATCCGCCTGCAGCACAAATCCGGCGGCAAATCCGGCACCTACGAGGCGCCGCGCCCGTGATCCCGGTCGCCGAGGCGCTGGCCCGGTTGCTGGAGCCGTTGCGGCCCCTCGCCGCCGAGCAGGTGGCGCTTACCAATGCGCTGGGCCGCGTCCTTGCCGAGGATGTCGCGGCGCGGCGGACGCAGCCGCCCGCGGCCGTCTCGGCGATGGACGGCTATGCCGTGCGCGCGGCCGATGCGGCGCAGATCCCGGCCCGGCTGGCGGTGGTCGGCTCGATTCCGGCCGGCCAAGCCCTCGGCCGCGCCATTGGCCCCGGCGAGGCGGCGCGGATCTTCACCGGCGCGCCCGTCCCGGAAGGCGCCGATGCGATCGTTCTCCAGGAGGATGCCGAGCGCCCCGAGCTGGGCACGGTCATCATCCGCGAGGCGCCGTCCCCGGGGCGCCATATCCGGCCCGCCGGCCTCGATTTCCGCTGCGGCGAGGTGGGACTCGCGAGCGGGCGCCTGCTGACCGCGCGCGACATCGGGCTCGCGGCAGCGATGAACCACCCCTGGCTCTGGGTGCGCCGGCGGCCGCGCGTCGCCATCCTGGCGACGGGCGACGAAATCGTCATGCCGGGCGAGCCGGTCGGCCCCAACCAGATCGTCAGCTCGAACGCCCTCGCCCTCGCCGCTCTCGTCACCGCCTGCGGCGGCGTCCCTACTCTCCTCGGCATCGCCCACGACGATCGCGCCAGCCTCGAGCGCGCGGCGGCCGGGGCGGCCGGCGCCGATCTCTTCGTCACGACAGGTGGCGCCTCCGTCGGCGAGCACGACCTCGTGCGCGAGGCGCTCGCCGGCGCGGGGCTGGCGCTCGATTTCTGGAAAATCGCGATGCGCCCCGGCAAGCCGCTGATGGTCGGGAACGTCCACGGGACGCGGCTCATCGGCCTTCCCGGCAACCCGGTCTCGAGCCTCGTCTGCGGCCTCGTCTTCGTGAAGCCGGCCGTGGAGCGCCTCCTCGGTCTCGCTCCGCCCGCCGAAACTTCGGAGATGGCGCGCCTTGCCATGCCGCTGCCGGCCAATGACGGGCGCCAGGACTATCTTCGCGCCGAGTGCCGGCGCGGCGCCGACGGCATGCTCGAAGCCAGCCCCTTCGCGCGGCAGGACAGCTCGATGCTCTCGACCCTTGCCCGCGCCCACTGCCTCGTCATACGCCCGCCTTTGGCGCCGGCGGCCCCGGCCGGAAGCAGCGTCCCCATCCTCCGCTTCGCCGTCGACCGCTTCGCCATCTGAAAAATCGCGAGAAAAGCGCCTTGACGGCGCCGGCGAACCAAACTAGAACGTCGTTACCGTTTTTGTTTTGTTCCAAGCGCCCTCTCCGCCCCTGTCGGAGTGCTCATCGATGCTGACCAAGAAGCAACACGAGCTCCTGCTCTTCATCAACCGCCGCCTCGCCGAGAACGGCGTCTCGCCCTCCTTCGAGGAGATGAAGGAGGCGCTCGGCCTCAAATCGAAATCGGGCATCCACCGGCTCATCAGCGGCCTCGAAGAGCGCGGCTTCATCCGCCGCCTGCCCCACCGGGCGCGCGCCCTCGAAGTCGTGAAGCGGCCCGAGGAGACGGCGATCGCCGGCGCCGAGCCGGGCGAGCGCGGACGCTTCTCGCCGACCGTCATCCGCGGCGATTTCAAGGTGGCGCTGCCGGGAGCGCCCGCCGCTGTCGGCGCCGATGCCGTGCAGCTGCCGCTCTATGGCCGCATCGCCGCCGGCACGCCCATCGAGGCGCTGCGCGACCAGTCGAATTCCGTCGGCGTCCCGGCGAGCCTCCTCGGCCGGGGCGAGCATTACGCTCTCGAAGTCGCCGGCGACAGCATGGTCGATGCTGGCATTCTCGACGGCGATACGGTGATCCTGGAGCGCTGCGACACGGCCGAGAACGGCGCCATCGTCGTCGCGCTCGTCGACAACAGCGAAGCCACGCTGAAGCGGCTGCGCCGCCGCGGCGCCTCGATCGCCCTCGAACCGGCGAACAAGGCCTATGAGACGCGCATCTTCGGTCCCGACCGGGTCAAGGTGCAGGGACGGCTGGTAGGGCTGATCCGGCGCTATTGAGCGCGAGAGAGGCCGTGCTCTCGGTCGCAGCGCGCCGCTCGGCGCGCCAGACCCGGCGCGGCACCGGGCGCGGCGCCCAGGGGCGTATGCCCCGCCAGGCCTCGACGGTTTCGATCGCCACGCCGCCGGGGGCGAGCCAGATTGCATGGGCGCCGTGGCGCCACAGATCGAAGCGGTCGACGATCGCCGTCGGCGCCGGGCAGCGCCGGCGCGACGGCTCGCGCAGAATGACGAGATCGGCGCCCCGGCATTCCGCTTCGAGATTCCGCGCGCTCCGCGGCAGGGCGACGCTTCGGCCCTTCGCGCGATAGAAGCAGCGGAGATCATCGCAGGCGAGCGTGCCGTCGGCGCTCGTTCCGAGCTCCGGGAACGGCGCTGCAGGGCCGCTCGCTCCGCGCCGCGTCCAAGTCTCGACATCGATCCGCTCCGGCCGGCCCGACAGCATGTAGCTGCCATCGGCGGCGCGCGCCGCGATGAGGCGCGCATCGCCCGAAACCAGCAGATCGGGCGGCGTGACGAAGGCGATGGCGGCGAGGCCGGCGGCGATCGGGATGAAACCCGCAAGACGCCAGCGCCGCTGCCAAATGGTGAGCCATAGCCCGCCGGCCGTCACCAGCAATAGGCCCGAAAGCGGCATCGCCGGCAGGACGATGACGGCGCCCGGCCAGGAGGTGACACCGCGCGCGATGGCGATGATCGCGTCGATTCCCCAGCTCATCGCGTGCAGCGGTCCGGCTTCGAGGCCGAAGGGCATGAGGAAGCAGGCGATCATCGCCCAGGGCATGACCCAGAAGCCGGTGATGGGCACGGCGAGGATGTTGGCGGCCACCGAGAAGACGGCGAACCGGTTGAAATGGAAGATCGTGAAGGGCGTCGTCGCCAGCGTGCAGACCACCGTCGTCGTCGCGACGCCGAGAAGGTAGAGCGCGGCGCGGCCGATAGGCCCGGCGCCGCGGCGCCAGGCCGAGAAACGGTGGCGGAACGTCTCGTAGAAGGCGATGAGGGCGCCCACCGCGGCGAAGGACATCTGGAAGCTGGGCCCGGTGAGGCTGACCGGCGTCCAGGCGAGAATCACCGTCGCCGCATAGGCGAGGCCGCGCGCCGAAAGCGGCAGGCGGTCGACGAGGACGGCCAGCAGGACGAGCCCCGTCATGATGAAGGAGCGGCGCGAGGAAACCGTCGCCCCCGAAAGCAGCATGTAGAAGAAGGTGACGAGGAGCGCGAACGCGGCCGCCCATTTCTTCGTCGGATAGCGCAGCGACACGGCCGGAATGAGGGCGAGCATCGCCCGCAGCCCGACGAAGGCGAGGCCCGCGACCATGCCCATATGCAAGCCGGCGATCACGAGGATGTGGGCGAGCCCGGCATCGCGGAAGGCCTGCGCATCGGCCTCCGGGATGGCGTGGGTCTGGCCGGTGATGATCGCGGCGGCGACGCCCCCGCTGCGGTCCGGCAGGGCCGCGGCGATGCGCGCCGTCATCGCCGAGCGGAGCGCCGCGATCCCGACTTCCCAGCGCGGCGGCCCGCTGCCGTCGGGCGCCGCTTCGCGAACCGCCGGCGCCACCGCGAAACCCACGGCGCCGAGCCGGTCGAAGAAGGCCCGGCGCTGGAAATCGTAGGCGCCCGGCATCGCCGGAGCCGGCGGCGGATAGAGAATGGCCCGCGTCGAAACCCAGTCGCCGGGCAGCAGGTCGTCGCCGCCGCGCCCGAGACGGATGCGGATGCGCGCCGGCAGCCTCGTTCCGTCGAGCCGCTCCATCCGGGCGGGCGCGATGATGATGCGGCTGCTCTCCGGCAGCGGGTCGATCTCGAGGACCCGGCCTTCGACGGCGACGGGGCCGAGCTGATGCGCCAGCACCGGTGCCGCGACGCGCCAGGTCTGGAATTGCGCCAGCGCGAAGCCGGCCGCGACGAGGCTCGCCGCGCCGCCGAGCAGCAGCGCGTTGGGCCGGCGCCGCAGGAGCAGCGCCAGGAAGGCGGCCGCGAGCGTCGCCGCCGCCCCGACCCATCCCGGGGGCTCTACCGTGAGCGAAAAATAGAGCCCGATGCCGCAGCCGAGGAACACCGGGACCCACAGCGCCCAGCGCTCACGCTCGGCATGGAAGCATCGCGCCAAAGCCGCCGCGCCCGCCCGCAGCAGCCGGGCCGCGCGCCCCATGGCAGCCACCGCCCTCGTCTCCCCGTCGTTATGACCCGAAAACGCGATGATGCGGACCGTCCTTTCGCTCTTTCGTTGTGCGGCCGCAACTATAGGTCATGGCGCTCCCGCCGCGCCACCCGGTTGAGAGATCGTCCTCCAGTGTGCTTCTCGCTCCACTCCGAAATCATCCCTCTCCGCCCCAGCGGTGCGGAGAGGGGATGATATCGGTCACTGTCACAACGTTCGATCGTATGCGCAAAATGTGAAGTCTATAACCCGCCCTAAAGCCCGAGAAACGACCGGGCCTGGAGAGTCGAGGCGGCGTGCGCCTTGGCGACCGTGTCCGGGACCGGCGCCCCGAGCGGCGCCGGGGGCGGCGGGGCTTCGCCCGGTGCTGGCGGCCGCGGCGGCAATTGCGCTGCCATCCGGCTCAGAGCCGCCTGCATGTGGTTGGGTGGGGCGGCGCCGCGCGCTTCGAGCTGCGCGATCGTCGCTCTCGCCGCCTCCGCCGAGATGCGGGCGGGCCCGTCATTTTGCGGCTCATCGAGGCTCAGCGCGCCCAAGAGATCGGGCGCCGCCGCATCGCGCCGCGTCAGCGGCGGCCCGAGATCGAAGAGCTTGCGCAGCGTCGCCAGGATCGAGGTGTGATCGAAAGGATAGGGCGCGGCCGCCGAGGGAAGGCCTGTCGGCATCGCCCGGACGCGGCTGCCTGGCGCCATATAGGGCGAAACGATGATTGTCGGCACCCGGACGCCGTAGCGGTCGAAGGCGAAGCCGTCGGGCCGGCGATCATCGGGCGGCACCGCCGCGGGCGGCGGCACATGGTCGAAGCAGCCGCCATGCTCGTCGCATGTGATGACGAGGAGCGTCTTCTTCCAAGAGGGCGAGGCGCGGACGGCGTTGTAGACAGAGGCGATCAGCGCCTCGCCATAGAGCACGTTGTGCGGCGGATGCTCGTCATTCGGAATGTTGTTGAGGAAGAGATCGGTGAAATAGCGCGGTTCGATGAAGCTGTAATTCGGCAGCGTGCCATTGACCGAATCGGCGAGGAAGGCGCTGAAGTAGCGGAAGTGGAGCGGCGCCTCGGACCAGATGTCGGCAAGCATGAGCGCATGCGGGACGTCGTGGAAATAGACGCGCCAGGAGCGCCCGCGCTCGCTCATCCGCCGGAAGATGCTCGGCGCCGTGTAGGGAAAGGGGAAATTGGCGTTGTCGACATGGCCGAGGCAGGTGCCGGAATGCACGAAGAAGCGGTTCGGCCAGGTCTGGCAGGGCGCCGATGCGTGCCATTGGTCGCAGACGCCGAAGGCGCGCGCGAGGGCGGAGAGAACGGGCACCTGCTCCGGCGTGAAATAGTGCATCGGCGCCCGGCAATCGGGCGGCGTCGGCTGCTGGCGCATGTAGTTTTCGACGAAGCCGCTCATCGAGGGCGTGGGGCCGGGCGGGCTCCCGAAGATCTGCATCGTCATATCGGCGAAGAGCTCGCCGGGATCGGGTGAAGGAATCGTCGCCGATCGCGCATCGAGCGTGTCGCCCGGCACGCGCCAGACCTTGACCCGCTGACCCATCCACAGGTTCTGCTCGTCGCCCCGGAGCCCCTCGAAGCCGGGATCGGGCGGGTAGAGCGTGCCCAGCATGCAATCGAAGGAGCGGTTCTCGAGCATGAGCACGACGACATGCTCTATCCCGCCTAGCGCCGGCATGCGGGCCTCGGCCGCGCCGTCATTGCTGCGGCTCGGGATATTTGAAGCCGACATAGCCGGCATTGCTGATGCCGAGGAGGATCAGCAAGGAGGCGTCGAATTGCGGCATGGCGTGCCGGGTGATGACGCCGACGACGAAGACGATGCCGAGGAGCAAGGTCCAAGCGAGGCTCTGCACGCGGTGCAGCGCCGCGCCGTTGAGATCGGTCGTCACGTCCTTGAGCCAGCCTTCGGAGACGAAGGGGCGGATCGCGTTCTCATAGGCGGCGAGGAGCAAGTGCCGGTCGCGGATTTCGAGAGCGAGGCGCTGCGCGCTCTCGGGCGCGGGCTGCGCGGCGAGCTCCCTCTCGCGCTGCCGGATCTCCTCCCTCACCCGCTCGACATCCGCATAAGTGTCGAGGCCCAAGGCTTTGAGCCCGCGATTGGCCGCGTCGGCGGGCGAGTCCTTGACGACGTCGACGGCGATGGCCGAGACGCCGGAGGCGGCGGAGATTCCCATCAGCCACAATTCCTGCGAGGTGACGACGCCGTTGTACTGGCCGGTGGCGATCCAGATCGCAACGAAACCCGCGAAGACGAGCGTGAACCAGAACGCCATCTGCCAGCGCCCGAGGCTGTAGGGCTGCCGCCGCGGCTCGATCTGCGGCAGCAGATTGTCCTTAAGAAGCGTCGAGCGGCGCGCCGCGATCCAGACCAGGGCAAAGGCGAGCAGGACCGCGACGACCGCGCCCGCCAAGGGCGCGGGGCTTATGGCCGGGGGCGGGCTTTCCGCGCCGCCCTGCGCGCAGGCGGCCGCGGCGCGCAGGATCATGGCGGCGACGGCGCCAGCGAACGGGAAGGGCTTGCGCATCTCGGCCCTCGCGAAGAGTCCATGGCGCGCAGCGGCAACCGCCTCGGCGGCGCCACGACGCCGAGAATGGAATCCCTCTTGCTCAACCGGAAGTCAACAGAGCGTCGCGTGACCTTCTCGGGGCAATTCGATCAGCCGCTCATGGGAGCGGCGCGCCGCAATCCCATGATCCCGCGGCCTTGCCGTCATCGGTCGCGAAGGTGCCGGTCCGGCGGTCGGCGTTGACGACGACGGTGCCGAGGCCGAGGAAGACGGTCTTCTTGTCGGGATAGCCGCTGATGATGACCTTGCGGTAGGTACCCGGCCCCGTATAGGGCGCCTTGCTCATCTCCGGCATGCCGACGGTGGCGGGGCCGATATTGAAGGCAAGCGCATTGCCGAAATTGGCGCCGATGCTGCCCTTCCCGTCATCCTCGCAGGTTCCGCCCGACACCGCGAGCACCACCGGCTTCTCGAGCTTCGCCGTCGCCTTTCCGGCCGGCATCGTCTGGGCATCGCCGGGAACACATCCCAATCCGATCCAGGCCGCGAGGAGCACGGCGCCCCGCAAGGCAAATGTTTCGACGGGCTTCTCGAAAATCCGCATGCGCTCCCCTCCCCCTCGTGGCGCCCGCCTCGGTGCCACTCGCCGACTGTAGGTCACCTCGCCTGCGACGACCAGTCGATCCGCAATCAAAACGAATACCCAGTTTCGGCAACTCAGGCGGCCACCTCTCCGCCCCTTTTTGGGGTGGAAAGGCCGGGTGGGGTGGGGCATTTCCGGCGCGGCGTCGAGCTCTACCTCGACTTGGACGCGACAATTCCGGAGCGGTGCCTGACGTCAGTCCCATCCAGGAAAGCGTTGCGGTACCAACCATTTCTGGCGAGGGTTGCCATCGCCGGAGAGGACCGCATCGACGAGCCATCGCGCGGTCGCGGGCGCCGCATGCATGCCGATCGAGCCCATGCCGCCGTGCAGAAACAATCCTTCGATTGCTGTGCGGCCGGCGACGGGCAGCCCGTCCGACAGCATCGGCCGATTCCCAGGATAAACATTCTTGACCGTCGTTGCGTCGAGGCCGGCGATCATGCGAAGCGTCCGCGCGGCGATTCGGCTGGCGACCTCCGTATTGCGCAAAAGATCGCGAAAGGCGGGCTGAACCGTCGCGCCGAGGCGCAAATCGCCGCCCAGCATCGGGTTCATGCAAATAGCTTCGACGCCGATGCGGTCATCCCGCAACTCCGCGACGTCCCTCAGCCCATCGAGCGACATGCGCCGTCCCAATTCCTCCTGATCCGGCCAAGTCAGCTCCTCGATGATCCATGGAATTCTGAAATCCAGTTTGCCCAGCTGAATGAGCCAGCCGCGGCCCGCCGTCAGCGGCAGGCCGGGGAGCGGTCCGTCGCCGACGGTCCGGCGCAGCAAGTCCGAAATCCAGAGCCCATTGGCGAGGAAAACCATATCCGCGGGAATGATTCCCTGATCGGTCAGGACACCTTGGACCTTGCCGTTCCGTGAAAAAACCTGGGCGACGCGCAGGCCGGTCCGGATGACGGCGCCGGCCTCGCGCGCGGCATGAGCAAAGGAATGTGTCGCCCCCAGCGGTTCGAGCGTCCAGGCGCGCTCGACGAAATAGCCCCCGGAGACCTTGAATTTGAGCCGCGGATATTCGCGAGTAAGCTCTGCGCCGAGAACCTTTTCCATCCCGACGCCCGCCGACCTGTAGCGTTCGGCGACGGCGGCCGCCGCCGCGAAACTTTGTTCGTCCTCCGAAATCAGAAGGTGGCCGATCTTGGCAAACTCGAAGGGCACGGGCCCGTCCGCCAGCTCTCTATAGACCTCGACAGAGCCGTCGAGGAGCTCGACGACCTCCGGTTGCGGGCCGCTGAGAAGCGTCCCGGTATTTCGCCCCGAGGACTCGGCCGCAACGAAGCTCTGCTCCAGGACGGTGACCCGACAGCGATGCCGCGTCAGCTCATAGGCGAGGGTGCACCCGGCAATACCAGCGCCGATGACAACGGCGTCGATGGGCCCTTGAGTGCTGATCCGCGCCATCTCCGATCTCCTTCTCGTATACGCGTATACGAGAATGCCAGTCGGCGCAAGAGACCTTGCCTCCCCTGTCTCTATCGAACGGCCGATCGGAGGCACCGCGGGCAGTCTCGGGCGGCGCCGAAGAATGCTCTCGGCGGACTCTCGTATTCGATGGGGATCCGGGATGGAACGGGCAATTATTTCATGGTGGAACGGACGAGCGCCCGGCTTGCGTCCCGGAGGTGCTTCCGCAAGGACGTCACAGCTCCTTTGGCATCGCCGGCGGCGCAGCGGTCGAGCATCTCCCTGTGCTCCGCCTGCGATCGCGCGCGATAGTCGAGATTGGACAAGATGACACGGACGTATCGGTCGGCCGTCTTGTGCTGGGCCTCGATGAGCGCGAGCAGGCGGTTGTTTCCGCATGCCCCATAGAGCGACAAGTGGAACGCCCTGTTCAATGCCCCCCAGCGACCGATGTCGGCTTCGAGGTCGAGGCGCTCGAGAATGGATTTGGCCTCGGCCAGCCGCTCCTTGTCCAGCTTGGGCACCGAAAGGCGCAAGGCTTCCGATTCCAGCAATTCACGGACGGCATAGATGTCGCGGATCTCGGCGCGATCCATCTCGGCGACAAAGGCGCCCCTCGTCGGGTGAATCGAGACGATCCCCTCGGCTTCCAGCTGACGCAGGGCATCGCGAATCGGCATCCGGCTGAAACGAAACCGGGCGGCGAGCTCGTCTTGCCGGAGGACGGTTCCGGGTTTCAGCGTCCCTTTGGCGATCGCCTCGCGGAGCACGTTCGCGACGCGATCGGCCATTGTCTCCGGCTTCGGTACGCCGATCGCGGCGATTCCGGCGAAACGATCCATCGCGCTTTCCGTCCAAGAAGAGGTGCTTCCATTCTATGCGGCTCTACCGGTCCCACAACACTTCGCGGCAACGGCAATCGCTCCTCTTGCGGCGCGCTCGGGAGTTTGGATGGCGTCGCGGCGCTCGCCATGACGGTGCCATTCTTGGTCACGAATAAAATAGACGCTGACTTCTTTTTCCCTTCCTGACCTCGTTTTCCTTTCTGTTTTCCTTTCCGAACACCTTCGCTCGCGCTGCGTGATCATCGCAGGATCGGCTGCGTTCGCGCTTCAACCTGCCGCGCCAATTGATCGCAGCTTTCGGCCAGGGTCTTCAGAGTGTCCTTGGTCCGCGAGTCGGATACCTTCTCGGCGTGCGCTCGAAGGTATTCGGCGCGGCGACGCCAACGCGCCGCGTCATCTGTGGATGTCGTCATAAACCGGTCTGCTCAGAATGGTTTTCGGGCGAGAGAAATGCCGACCCCCAATGGCGAGCAAGCCGAACTCTCCGTCATCTGCGAGAGTCGCCCGATGACGGAACTGACCTAGATCGGATGCGCCGAAGGGCAAGCAGAAGAAACCCTCGGCTTGCGCCACCGGAACGCGCCTCAGTGGCAGCGGCTTTGCGGTTGCGCCACCGCAATTGCACCTCGCGCCGCTCCCATGACGCCGCTCCGGCGTTATGGTAAAGAGCGCCCGACGCCGCCGCCCCGAGGAACCCTCCCAGAAACCGGCTCCCGCATGCCCGTCACCGTCCGCTTCGCCCCCTCGCCGACCGGCTTCCTCCATATCGGCGGCGCCCGCACCGCGCTCTTCAACTGGCTCTATGCCCGCCATCACGGCGGCACGTTCCGCCTGCGCATCGAGGATACGGACCGGGCGCGCTCGACGCAGGCGGCGGTCGAGGCCATTCTGGGCGGGCTCTCCTGGCTCGGCCTCGATTGGGACGGGGCGCCGGTGATGCAGTCGCAGCGGATCGAGCGGCACGCCGAGGCGGCGCGCCGGCTGCTCGCCGCCGGCCGCGCCTATTACTGCTATTGCACCCCGGCCGAGCTCGCGGCGATGCGCGAGCGGCAGCGCGCCGAGGGGCGGTCGATCCGCTATGAAGGCATCTGGCGCGATCGCGATCCCCGCGAGGCGCCGCCCGGAGTCGAGCCCGTCATCCGCCTCAAGGCGCCGCAGACCGGCGAGACGGTCATCCGCGACCATGTCCAGGGCGAGGTCAGCGTCGCCAACGCCCAGCTCGACGACCTCGTCATCCTGCGCGCCGACGGAACGCCGACCTACAACCTCTCCGTCGTCGTCGACGATCACGACATGGAGATCACCCATGTCATCCGCGGCGACGACCATCTGACGAACGCCTTCCGCCAGACGCAGATCTACCGCGCCCTCGACTGGCCGGTGCCGGAATTCGCCCATGTGCCGCTCATCCATGGCCCCGACGGGACGAAGCTCTCGAAGCGCCACGGCGCGCTCGGCGTCGAAGCCTATCGCGAGATGGGCTATCTGCCGGAGACGCTCCGCAATTATCTCCTGCGCCTGGGCTGGAGCCATGGCGATGACGAGATCATCTCGACCGAGCAGGCGATCGCCTGGTTCGACATCGACGGCGTCGGCCGCGCCGCCGCGCGCTTCGATTTCGCCAAGCTGGACAGCCTCAACGGCCACTATATCCGCTCGACCTCCGATGAGCGGCTCGTCGAGCTGGTGGCGCCGCGGATCGAGCATCTCCTGGGGCGGAGTCTGGACGGGGCGGCGCGCGCCCGGCTGCAGGCCGGCATGGCCGGGCTGAAGCCGCGCGCCAAGACCCTCGTCCAGCTGGCGCAGAGCGCGCGCTTTTATGTTGCGGTGCGGCCAATCGCGCTCGACGAGAAGGCGGAGCGCGCTATCGCCGGGGCGGGCGCGACGCTGCGCGCCCTCGCCGCCGAGCTTGTCGGGACCCAGTGGTCGGCGGCGGCGCTCGAGAGCCGCCTGCGTGGCTTCGCCGAGGAGCGCGGCCTCACCCTCGGCGCCGTCGCGCAGCCGCTCCGCGCCGCTCTGACCGGCTCGACGGTGTCGCCGCCCATCTTCGAGATCATGACCGTGCTCGGCCGGGAGGAGACAATCGCGCGGCTCGAGGACGCCGCCGCCATGGCGAATTGATCCCCTGCCTTCGCCGCTTATTTGATAATTAAGCAACAGAGTCCTATGCTCTGGGCGCGCCATTTTGCAGCGCAGCGAAACCCCTTCAGGACGGCAGCCGATGGACGCAAAAACCACACCCGGCAAAGCAGGATCGAACACCGGGACGGTGACGCTCACCGACAACAAGACCGGACGCTCCTGGGAGCTGCCGCTGATGACGGGCTCGCTCGGCCCCAGCGTCATCGATGTGCGCCGCCTCTACAGCGATACTGGATTTTTCACCTTCGACCCGGGCTATACCTCGACGGGGAGCTGCCAATCGGCGATCACCTATATCGACGGCGACAAGGGCGAGCTCTTCTATCGCGGCTATCCGATCGAGGAGCTCGCCGAGAAGAGCGACTTCATGGAGGTCTGCTACCTGCTCTTGAATGGCGAGCTGCCGAATGCCGACCAGATGAGGCAATTCGTCTGGGACATCACGCACCACACCATGGTGCATGAGCAGCTGAGCGCCTTCTTCCGCGGCTTCCGTCGCGACGCGCATCCGATGGCGGTGATGTGCGGCGTGGTCGGCGCGCTCTCTGCTTTCTACCACGATTCGACGGACATCCACGACCCGCGCCAGCGCACCATCGCGTCCTACCGAATGATCGCCAAAATGCCGACGATCGCGGCGATGGCTTATAAATATTCCGTCGGCCAGCCTTTCATTTATCCCAAGAACTCGCTCAGCTACGCCGAGAATTTCCTCCATATGATGTTTGCGGTTCCCTGCGAGGAATATAAGGTCAACCCGGTCCTCGCTCGCGCCATGGACCGCATCTTCATCCTCCATGCCGATCACGAGCAGAATGCGTCCACCTCGACGGTGCGCATCGCCGGCTCGTCCGGTGCCAATCCCTTCGCCTGCATCGCTGCCGGCATCGCCTCGCTCTGGGGCCCCGCCCATGGCGGCGCCAACGAGGCGGTCCTGAAGATGCTGACCGAGATCGGCACCAAGGAGCGAATTCCTGAGTTTCTGAAGCGCGTCAAGGAGAAGGACGGCCATACGCGGCTCATGGGCTTCGGCCACCGCGTCTACAAGAACTACGACCCGCGCGCCGCCGTGCTGCGGAAATCCTGCCACGAGGTGCTCGACACGCTCGGCGTCCGCGACGAGCCGCTTCTCGACCTCGCGATGGAGCTGGAGCGCATCGCGCTCGAGGACCGCTATTTCGTCGATCGCAAGCTCTACCCAAATGTCGATTTCTATTCCGGCATCATCCTGCGCGCCATGGGGTTCCCGGTCTCGATGTTCACCGTCCTCTTCGCCATCGCGCGGACGGTCGGCTGGGTCGCACAATGGAACGAGATGATCGAAGACCCGATGCAGAAGATCGGGCGCCCGCGCCAGCTCTATACCGGTCATGCGCGGCGTCACTACGTGCCCGTGGCGCAGCGTGGCTAGTGAGCGACGACGCAACACCGGCGCCGCGGCGGAGCTGCGGCGCGCTTGCTGCGACGGGGTGTCGCTCGTGCATCCGGCGGCGCTGCGCGTGCCGGGGCCGGCGAACGACAACGCGGCGCCGCTGCTGCTGAAGCTGCGGCGCCGTGTCCTCATCGCCACCGGCGGCATCGCCATCGGCTGGCTGTTCTGGGCGGGCCTCCTGCGCTGACCCGCCGCCCCCGCGGCTAGACTAGAGCCGGTCGATCAACTCGATCTTGTAGCCGTCCGGGTCCTCGATGAAGGCGATCACCGTCGTGCCGTGCTTCACCGGCCCCGCAGGGCGCGGGATTTTGACGCCGGCCGCTGCGAGCTTCTCGCAGACGCCGTAAATATCGGCGACGCCGATCGCGAGATGGCCGAAGCCGCTGCCGATCGTATAGGGCTCGGTCTGGTCCCAATTGTAGGTCAGCTCGATGACCGCTTGTTCCTTCTCGTCGCCGTAGCCGACGAAGGCCAGCGAATAGCGCCCCGCCGGATAATCGTTCTTGCGCATCAGCTTCATGCCGAGAAGGCGGGTATAGAAGTCGATCGACTTCTCGAAATCGCGCACCCGGATCATGGTGTGCAGCATGCGCGCCTTGGTCACGATAGGCTGGTCGGCACCGGTCTTCGTGGCGGTCGCGGTATCCATTCGGCTTCCTCCGTCAAGCATGTCGCGCCGCGATGATCTCGAGCACCTTGTCGGCGGCGCGAAGAGCCGGAGAGAGCCCGCCGCGCCCGAGGCGCTCCAGACCTTCGCGATAAGCGTCGATCTGTTCGGCACGCGCCGCCCCGTTGCGGAGCAGCACGGCGACGGCCGAGCTTAGCCTGTCCGGCGTGCACTCCTCCAGCAGCAATTCGGGGATCGCCTCGCGCCCGAGGATCAGGTTCACGAGGTTGGCGTAAGGCGCCTTGACGACGCGGCGGAGCAGCCAGGCGGTGACCGGGTTCGCGCGATAGGCGATGACCGCCGGAAGCTCGGCGAGGGCCAATTCGAGTGCAACCGTCCCGGAGGTCGCGAGGGCGAGGTTGCTCGCGGCGAAAGCTGCGTATTTTTCGGCCCGGCCGCGGACCACGATGGCCCGAGCCGGCCAGGCCGAGACCACCTGCTCGACGCGCTCCGCCAGGAAATCGACGCATGGCACGACGAGGTGAAGGCGAGGGAAATCCGGCAGCAGATGGCGCAGCGTCGCGGCGAAGACCGGCAGCATCCGCCCGACCTCGCCGCCGCGGCTGCCGGGCAAGAGACAGAGGAGCGGCGCATCGGCCGGGATGTCGTGGCGAAGACGGAAGCCGGGCCCGTCCCCCGCCTCTGCGCCGCTTTCGAGAATGGGGTGGCCGACATAGCTGCAAGGCAGGCCGACCGCCGCGAAATAGGGCGGCTCAAAGGGCAGCAACGCCAGGAGGTGATCGTACCAGCGCGCCATCCGCCGCGCCTTGCCGGCCCGCCACGCCCACACCATCGGCGCCACGTAGTGAATGAGCGGCAATGTCTCGCCACGGGCGCGCAGGCGCTGGGCGACGCGCCAGGTGAAGCCGGAGCTGTCGATGGTCACGACGGCGTCGGGCCGCAGGCGGACGACCGCGTCCACCGTTTCGCGGACTCGGCGAAAAATCCGGCGTGCGCGGGGGAGGACCTCGGCGAGGCCGATGATCGCCAGCTCCTCGATCGGCACCAGCGAGCGCAGCCCCTCCTCGCCCATCCGCTCGCCGCCGATGCCGGCGAACCGCACCGCGCCGCCCGTCCGCGCCTTGAGCGCCGCCATGAGCGCGCCGCCGAGGACGTCGCCCGAGGGCTCTCCGGCGATGATGAAGATGAACGGCGCCTTGCCGGCCGACTCTTCCGGCACGCGCGGCCTCACGCGGGAGAAATGCCGAGAATGAACAGCCCGGCCTGATCCGCCGCTTCTGCGAGGGCTGTGCGGTCGAGCACGATGGTCGATCCCGCTTCGACGGCGATGCCGCGCAGTCCCGCATCGCGCGCTCCTACGACCGTTCGGGGGCCGATCGTCGGCAGATCGGCGCGACGCTCTTGGCCCGGCTTGGCGATCTTGACGAGAACGCCGCCCGGCCCGTCGCGGCGGAGCGTTCCGCAGCGCGCCAACAGCGCATCCGTCCCTTCGATCGCTTCGACGCCGAGGACGAGGCCTTGCTGAACGACCACCGCCTGGCCGATATCGAGGGCGCCGAGAGCGCGGGCGACGGCGAGGCCGTGAGCGATATCGGCTTCCGCTTGGGCATCCGGCTTCAGGCGCCCCAACGGGCCCGTGGGGGCGAGACCCTCGCCGAGAATGGCATCGGCGCCGACGACCCGAAAGCCTTCCTCTTCCAGCTCGCGGATGACAGCAGACAGAAGCCCGTTATCGCCAAGCGCACGGTAGCCGATGCGGGCGAAAAATTTGGCGGCGCGCCAGTCCGGCCGCAGCGAAGCGACCGTCGGCCGGCGGATGGCGCCGGCAAAGACCAGCTCCTCGACACCGTTCTCCCGCAGGAGCCGGAAGCCGTCGCCGGCAGCGCCGAGCCGAAGGACGGCGTGAGGCACGCCGATGAGAGCTGCGGGATCGGCTTCGCCGGCGAAGGCGAGGACGAAAAAGGGGCGCCCGGCGGCTCGGCACGCTTCAATGAGGCGACGCGGCAGATCGCCGGAACCGGCGAGGATGCCGAGCTTACCCGCCATTCCCATCGGGCTTGCAGAGGCCGCGGCTGGAATCGGCGCGGATGAAGGCCACGATGTCCTGAATCGGCTTCGAGTCGGGAAAGCGCGCGGCAATCTCGTCGACCCTGACGCTGAACGTGCCGTTCTCGGCGAAGAGAAGCTGAAAGGCGCTGCGCAGGGTCTGGATTTCCTCGCGCGAGAAGCCGCGGCGCTGCATCCCGATGATGTTGAGGCCGGAAAGCCGCGCGCGATCCCCCATCACCGAACCGTAGGGAATGACGTCGCGTTCGACGCCCGACATACCGCCGATCATCGCATGCTGGCCGATGCGGACGAATTGATGGACTGCCGAGAGCCCGCCCAGAACGGCATGGTCGCCGACGACGACATGGCCGCCGAGCGTGGCGTTGTTGGCCATGACGACGTGATCGCCCACGGTGCAGTCATGGGCGACATGGACTCCGACCATGAAGAGACAGCCATTGCCGACGCGCGTCACCATTCCGCCGCCTTTGGTGCCGGGATTCATGGTCACGTGCTCGCGAATGGTGTTGTCGCGACCGATGACGAGCCGCGACGGCTCGCCCGCATATTTGAGGTCCTGCGGCGGATGCCCGATCGACGCGAACGGAAAAATCCGGGTTCCGGCGCCGATCGTAGTGCGCCCGGCGACGACGACATGCGAATGGAGGGCGACGCCGTCCTCGAGCTCGACCTCGCCGCCTATATGGCAGTAAGGCCCGACCAGAACCGACTCCGCCAGCTTCGCGCCGGGCTCGACGATTGCCGTCGCGTGAATCCTCGTCATGTCGTCATGCCGGCTCAGGCGTCCATCAGCATTGCGGCATAGGTCGCCTCGGCGACCACTCGCCCTTCGACGAGCGCTTCCGCGGAGAACTTCCAGACGCTGAGGCGGTTGCGCTGTTTTTGCACATGCACGCGCAGCGTGTCGCCGGGAAAGACCGGCCGACGGAAGCGCGCGTTCTCGACATTCGTGAAATAGACGAGCTTGCCTTCGGCCTCCTTGCCGATCGTCTGGACCACCAGAACCGCCGCCGTCTGCGCCATCGCCTCGATGATGAGGACGCCGGGCATCACCGGCCGCTGCGGAAAATGGCCGGCAAAATAAGGCTCGTTGATCGACACGTTCTTGATCCCGACGGCGCTTTCGTTCGGCACGATCTCGACAACGCGGTCGATCATGAGAAAGGGATAACGGTGCGGGATCATCTCCCGAATTCGTTGGATGTCGATATCCGGCACTCGCCGCTGCTGGCTGGCCGAGTCCATGCCTACGCTCCCTTCTTCCGCGCCAGCCGCTGCACCAGGGCGACGCCGCGCCAAAACTCCCGCGATGGCAGCGCCGGAAATCCGCAAACGGTTTCGCCCGGACCGACATCGCGCATGACGCCGCTATGCGCGGCAATGCGGGCGCCCTTGCCGATCGTCAGGTGGCCGGCCAATCCGCCCTGACCGCCAATCATGGCGAAATCGTCGAGCGTGGTGCTTCCGGAGATCCCCACTTGCGCGACCAGGACGCAGCGGCGGCCTATCGTGACGTTGTGCCCGATTTGTACAAGATTATCAATCATGGTGCCGTCGCCGATGATCGTGTCGGGGCCGGCGCCGCGGTCGATCGTGGTGTTGGCGCCGACCTCGACGTCGTCACCGATGCGGACGCGGCCGAGCTGCGGGATCCGCACATGGCCCGCGGGGTCTGGAGCGAATCCGAAGCCGTCCTGGCCGATGCGCGCCCCGGGAAGGATGGTGACGCGTGCGCCGATGAGGCAGTGGCTCAATGTGACATTCGGCCCGATCCGTGCCCCCGCGCCGATGACGACGCCATCGCCGATGACGCTGTTGGCGCCGATCCGGCAATCGGCGCCGATCTCGACTCCGGCGCCGATCACGACATGAGGAGCGATCTCGCAGCCAGGGCCCAGCCGCGCCGTCGGATCGATGACGGCGCTCTGAGCTATTCCCGGCCGCAACCGCGACGGCGGATAGAAGGCCTGCGCCGCCAGCGCATAGGCCTTGTAGGGCTGATCGCCGATCAGGAGCGACATGCCGCGCGGGGCGCGAGACGCGAGCTCGCGATGCACGAAGGCGGCGCCGGCGCGGCTCCGCGTGAACGCCTCGACGTATTTCCGATTGTCGAGGAAGGTCACATCAGTGGGGCCCGCCATGTCCACGGGCGCCACATCGCGCAAGACGAGGTCGCGATTGCCGGCGCCGCCGATTTCCGTTCCTGTCCGCGCCGCAAGCTCGGCCAGGGTGAATGGTCCGGCGACGGTGAAGAAGCGCGGATCGGCCATTAATTCTTTTTGGGCGCCGGCTTCTTCGCCGCTGGCTTGCCGGGGGATGGCGCCGCCTGCTCGGGGGCATGGAAGCTCACGGTCAGGGTCGGCATCTTCTCGTCGAGGCGCTTGATCACGTCATCCGTCACTTCGAAATGCGCATCGAAGATCATGACCACGGTGCGGTCGAGAACAAGGTTGGCGTGGCGCTCGCGCGCCATCTCTTCCAGGATCTGCCGCATCGCGACAAGAACCTTCCCCTTCGCCTCGTTCTCGCCCTGCACGAGCTCGCGCTGTGACTCCTGCGCTTTCTGTCGCGCCTCGCCGTAGCGCGTCTCGAACTCCTTCACCTTCTCGGCGAACGCGTCTTGGGCAAGAATCGCCTTTTGCTTCTGCAGCTCCTGCTGAGCCGAAGCGAGATCGGCTTCCTGCTTCGAGATGCTCTGCTGATAGGAGGTATAGCGCTGCCGGAGCTGGCTCTCGATCGCCTTCCCCGCCTTCGACTCGTGCAGGACGCGCGCCGTATCGACCACCATGACGTTGATCGCCGGAGGCGCCGCGGGCGCATCCGCGGCCGATGCCGCGGAAGCGATCGAACCGGCGGCCAGGAGCGCCACGGCGACCGCCGCACGGCGAGCGAGCATCATCGACATTCAGAACCTCGTACCAAAGCCGACCCGGAAGAATTCGCGTTTGTCGAGCGGCTGTTTCAAGATCGGCAGGGCGACATCGAGGCGGATCGGGCCGAGGGGCGATTTCCACGAGAGGCCGGTCCCGGCAGAGAGCCGAAGCGCCCGGGAATTGGTGAAGCTGGTGACGCTCGAGGTCGAGGTCGTGATGATCGCCTGTTGATCGACGCCGAAAAGACTGCCGAAATCGCTGAAGACGCGTCCCGATACCCCGAATTCCTGCGGCAAGCCCAGCGGGAAGGAGAGGCCGACCGAGCCGACATAATATTCGTTGCCGCCCAGCGCGTCATTGGTCGTGACGTCGCGCGGACCGATGCCGGCCGTGGCGAAACCGCGCAGATTGTCGCCCCCGACGAAGAAACGATCCTCGATGCGGACGCCCTGACCGAGGCCGTGAATGTCGCCGACCTCGCCGGTCAGGCTGAGGATGTAGTCCGGAGAGAAGGGATAGTAGTAGGCGCCGGTCACCTTGCTGCGGACGTACCGCACATCGCCACCGGCGCCGGCGAGATCGGTACCGAGCGAGACCAGGTAGCCCTCGGTCGGATCGGTGATGCTATCGCGCCTGTCGTAGGACAGGACCTGGCCGACCGATGAGGTGAGGCGCCGCCCCGCCTCCTGCTGAATGAAGAGCGACGCATTCGGCTGAATGTCGAAGATTCGATCGGTGCGCAGGGTGTAGGTCAGCGTCTGGCGCAAATTTTCCGTGAGCTGATAGCCGGCGCGCAAGGCGCCGCCGACGCTGAATTCGCTGAAGACAGCATTGAGCTGGTTCTGTTGATCGACCTGGAAAAGGTCGAAGCCGGCCGACAGGTTTCGGTCGAGGAAGTAGGGATCGGTGAAGCTCAGATCGACTTGCTGGGCGCGGGCCGAGAGCTGGAACCCGACGCGGGCGTCGAGCCCGCGGCCGAGAAGGTTGCGCTCGCGCAGGTTGATGTCGCCCAGCGGCCCGTCCGTCGTCGAGAAGCCGCCGCCGACCGAGAGCTCGCCGGTCGACTGTTCCTCGACATCGACGGTAATGACCGTGCGGTCCGGGGCGCTGCCCTGGGTGTTGGTGACATCGACCTTCTTGAAGAAGCCGAGATTGCGGATGCGCTGCTGCGAACGGCGCAGCTTCGCGGTGTTGAAAGCATCGCCCTCGACGAGGCGGAACTCGCGGCGGATGACGCTGTCGAGCGTCCGCACATTACCGGTGATGTCGATGCGCTCGACATAGACGCGCGGCCCCTCCTGGATGTCGAAGGTTACATCGACCGTTCTTGCTTCGCGGTTGCGATTGACGCGGGGGCGAATGTCGACGAAGGCGAATCCCCGGTTACCGAGCTCGTTGGTGAGATTGGTTATGCTCTTGTCGACCTCGTCGGCATTGTACCAGTCGCCTTCCTTCACCGTGATCAGCGGCCTCAGGGGAGCGATGTCGAGATCCTTGATCTGGCTGACGAGATCGATCTTGCCGAATTTGTAGCGCTCGCCCTCCTCGACCGTATAGGTGATGAAGAACGCGTCTCGCGCCGGCGTCAGCTCGGCCACCGCCGACACCACGCGGAAATCCGCGTAGCCCTGGCCGAGATAGAATTTCCGCAGAAGCTCACGATCGAAGGTGATGCGGTCCGGATCGTAGGTGTCGTTGGTCGACAGAAAACGGTACCAGCGGCTCTCCTTGGTGTTGATCACATCCTTGAGACGGCTCGCGCTGAAATGCCTGTTGCCGACGAAATTGATGCTGCTGATCCCGGTCAGCGAGCCTTCGTCGATCTCGAAGACGAGATCGACACGGTTCTGATCGAGGGTGATCACCTTCGGATCGACCGTCGCGGCGAAGCGGCCGCTGCGGCGATAGAGGTCGAGCAGCCGCTTCACATCGGCTTGCACCTTGGTCCGCGTATAGACGACGCGCGGCCGGAGCTGGAGCTCGGCGGACAAGGTCTGGTCGTCGAATTTTCGGTTTCCCTCGAAGGCGACGCGGTTGATGATCGGATTTTCCTGGACGCGGACGACGAGCACGTCGCCATCGCGCCGCAAGCTCACATCGGCAAAGAGGCCGGTCGCGAACAGCGCCTTGAGCGATCGGTCGATCTGCTGGCTGTTGAACGGATCGCCGGGCTGAATGAGGAGATAGGAGCGGACGGTCTCAGGCTCGATCCGCTGCGTGCCCTCGATCCGGATCTCGCGCACGATCCCCTCTCCAGCGATCGGCGGATTGGCGGCTGGCGCCGGCTGGCCAGCGGAAGGCGCTGTCTGGGCCGAGGCCGGGAACGCCGCGGCACCCCAGATGAGCGCCGTCGCCGCGAAGAGACAGACAAAGACGCTGCCGAACCAAGACCGCAATGCGCTTCCCCCCGGACCGCCGCAGCCTTACGAGATCAAGCCGCGGAAGAACTCGACGATCCCGATATGCACCAGATCGTTCCAGGTGGCAAACACCATCAGCGTCAGGACGAGGGCAAGCCCGATCCGGAACCCGTATTCCTGCGCCTTTTGGCCGAGCGGTTTACCGCGTATCGCCTCGGCCACATAGAAGAGGAGATGGCCTCCGTCCAGCACCGGGATCGGGAACAGATTGATGAGGCCGAGATTGACCGACAGCATCGCCATGAACACGATGAGCGCGACGACCCCGCCCTGCGCCATCTCGCCCGACATCTGCGCGATGCGCAGCGGCCCCCCGAGCTCCTCGGTCGTGCGCGCCCCGATAACCATCTGCCACAGGGCCGTCAGCGTGCCGCTCGTCAGGTTCCAGGTTTCCTCGGCGGCCCAGCCGACGGCCGCGACGGGATTGCGCCGCACGTAATCGACACCGCTGCCGCCGATCCCGAGCAGCGCGATGTGATGAACGTTGCCGAAACGGTCGGTCATAGGGGTGATCTGCGGCGTCACCGTCAACGCGACTTCCGCATCGCCGCGGCGGACGAGGATATGCATCGGCACGCCGTCATTGAGGCGGACCGCCTGCTGTACGTCCTCGAAGCGCTCGATCCGCTCGCCATCGACCCGCAAGATCCGGTCGCCCGGCTTGATGCCGCCCTTCGCAGCCGCGCTGTTCGGCTGAACCTGCACAACTTCGGGCGGGGTGAAGGGCTGGCCTGCGGTGGCATAGAGCACCGCCAGAATCAGCATCGCGAATATGAAATTGGCGGCAGGTCCCGCTACCACCACGGCAAAGCGCTGGCCGAGACGCTTGTGGTGGAAGGAGACGCGGCGCTCCTCGGCCGTCATCGTCTCGATGACGCCTGTCGGCAGCGATGAACTCGCATCGGCGTCGCCGAACATCTTGACGTAGCCGCCGAGCGGTATCGCGCTCAGCTTCCACCGTGTCCCGGCGCGGTCGAACCAGCCGAGCAGCTCGGGTCCGAATCCGATCGAAAACACCTCGATCCTGACGCCATTGCGGCGGGCGACGAGGTAGTGGCCGAGCTCGTGCACAAAGACAAGGACAGTGAGAACGACAAGGAACGGCACGATATAGCCGAGGCCGCCGCTGAGAAGGCTCATGCTGGTGATCTCGCTCTCCTAAATGGCGCGTGCCCGGCGTTCCCGACCGATCAGGCCGCCGGCAAGCTGACGCGCCTCTGTGTCGAAATTGTGGACGTCTTCCAGCGAGGCAATTACGCCGTCGCGCAGCCGCTCCAGCGTACCTTCGACTACACGCGCGATGTCGAGAAAGCCGATGGCGCGTTCGAGAAAAGCATGCACTGCGATTTCATTGGCGGCATTGAGAATAGTTGGGGAGGCGCCGCCCCGCCGCAAGGCGGCGCGCGCAAGGCGCAGCGCCGGGAAGCGCGTTTCATCCGGCGCCGCGAAGGTCAGCCGGCCGAGGGCGGCGAGGTCGAGCCGCGGCGTCGGCGCCGCCATGCGCTCGGGCCAGGCGAGCGTATGGGCGATGGGCGTGCGCATGTCGGGGGCACCGAGCTGCGCCAGCACTGAGCCGTCGCGGTAGACCACCATGCCGTGCACGATCGACTGATGGTTGATGAGAATATCGAGTTGCGGTTCCGGAAGTCCGAACAGGTGGTGCGCTTCGATGAGCTCCAGGCCCTTGTTCATCATGGTCGCGGAATCGACCGAGATCTTCGGACCCATACGCCAATTCGGATGGGCGATCGCCTGCTCCGGCGTGACATGGCCCATGGCGTCGAAGGCGAGTTCGCGGAAGGGGCCCCCGCTCCCCGTCAGGACGATCCGGTCGATGGCGCCGACTCGGTCGTTGTCGAACACTTGGAAGATCGCGTTGTGCTCACTGTCGACCGGGAGCAGTGTCGCCCCGTGGCGCCTCACTTCGGCCATGAAGAGTTCGCCGGCGCAGACCAAGACTTCCTTGTTGGCGAGCGCGACGATGGCGCCGCGCCGGACAGCTTCGAGCGTCGGCACGAGGCCGGCGGCGCCGACGATCGCCGCCATTACCCAATCGGCCGGGCGCGCTGCCGCTTCGGCGACCGCTTCCGCGCCCGCTGCGACCTCGATGCCGCTTCCCGCCAACGCGCGCTTCAGCTCGGCATAGCGGGTGGGATCGCCGACCACGGCGAGGCGCGCCTTCAGCCGCCGGGCCTGAGCAGATAGCACTTCGACGTTGCGGTGCGCGGTCAGCGCCTCGACGGAAAAATCCTCTGTCTGACGCTCGATGAGATCGATCGTGTTGCGGCCGACCGAGCCGGTGCTGCCGAGCACGGTGACACGCCGCCTTTGGCGCTTTTCGCCCATCGCCCTCACTCCTGCCCTCACCGCCACGTCATCATGCTGCCGCCCGCAAGGATGCTCAGGAATGCGACGGTCGGAATGACCGTGAGCAGGCCGTCGAGGCGGTCGAGCAACCCGCCATGGCCGGGAATGAGGTTGCTCGAATCCTTCACACCGAAATGGCGCTTCATCATCGATTCGGCGAGGTCTCCGGATTGCGCGATAATCGCCAAAAGGGCGCTGAGCGCCGGCAGCATAGGCGAGAGCGCCGCCCCGAACGCCACTGCGGCCAGCGTCCCCGCGACGCTCGCGCAGAGGATGCCGCCGAGCAATCCCGACCAGGTCTTGTTCGGGCTCGCCCGCGGCGCCAGCCGCGGTCCGCCGAGCGTGCGGCCGAAGCCATAGGCGCCGATATCGGTGGCCCAGACCACCGCGAGAATCCAGAAGACGGTCGCCCGGCCGGCGGTCGCATCCTGCGACAGCCAAACGAGCGCGATGCAGGGAATGCCGATCCAGACCAGTCCGAAGGCGGCAATGACAGTCTCGAAGGATCGGCTGCCGAGAAAGACAACGAGGCCTGTTGCAGCGAGGATGAGCCCGAGGGCGGCGATGGGCGCCCCCCCCGTCGCCACGGCAGTGGCGGCAACGATCGCGACGATCGCGATGATCCCGCGCGTGCCGAGCCGGCCGCGGCCGCAGAGCCGCGCCCATTCCCATGCCATGAGAGCGCCGGCGAGCGCCGTCACCGCCGAGAGGACAGGCCCTCCCAACCAAACCGCGAAGAGCGCCACCGGCGCCAGCATCAACGCCGACAGAACGCGGCGCCGCAGCGCGGTCCGGCTATCGCGAGCCAACGGAAGCGCCGTAGCGGCGATGGCGGCCATGGTAGTCGCGCAGCGCCTTCTCGAGGTCGCTCTTGGCGAAGTCCGGCCACAGAGTGTCGGTGAAGATGAACTCCGCATACGCGGCCTGCCACAGCAGGAAATTGCTGATCCGCTGCTCGCCGCTGGTGCGGATCACGAGGTCGGGATCCGGCATCCCGGCGGTTAAAAGGTGATCTGCAAAACAGCTTTCGTCGATCGTCTCCGGATCGAGCTCCCCTGCCGCGACCCGCCGCGCGATGTTCCGCGCCGTCATCGCGATTTCGTCGCGGCCCCCGTAAGACAGCGCGACGGTCAGATTGAGACCACGATTGTCGCTCGTCAGCTTCTCGCCATTCTCGATCAAAGTCACGATATCCGGCGCGAGCCGCGCACGCTGTCCGATCACTCGCAGACGGACGCCGTTCCTGTGCAGTTCGGCAATCTCCCCGCGCAGATAATGGCGCAGCAATCCCATCAGGTCGTCGACCTCGGCGAGCGGGCGCTTCCAATTCTCGGAGGAGAAGCCGAAGAGCGTCAGGTAGGAGATCCCGAGCTCGCCCGCCCCCTGCACCGTGCGCCGGACCGCCTCGGCGCCGCGACGGTGGCCGGCAATCCTGGGCAGGCCGCGCGAGGTTGCCCAGCGCCCGTTCCCGTCCATGATGATGGCGACATGCGCCGGCGGAGCCGGCGCCGCGAGACGCGATGTTCCGTTCATTCGATCAGACCTGCAAAATCTCTTTTTCTTTTTGCGCGACTGTCTCGTCGATCTTCTTGATGTAGTCGTCGGTCAACGCCTGGATGTCGTGCTGCAGCTTACGGTGCTGATCCTGCGAGATCTCGCCGTCCTTTTCTTTCTTCTTCAGCGGATCGAGTCCATCGCGGCGCACATTGCGGACCGAGACGCGCGCCTGTTCGGCGTATTTCGCCGCCACCCGCGTCAACTCACGGCGCCGTTCCTCGGTCAGATCGGGAATCGGGACACGAATGACCTGACCCTCGGTCTGCGGATTGAGGCCGAGCCCGGCTTCCCGGATCGCCTTGTCGACCGCCTTCACCATGGCGCGATCCCAGACCTGGACAACGAGGAGGCGAGGCTCGGGCGCGCTCACCGAGGCGAGTTGGTTGAGCGGCATCGCCGAACCGTAGGCTTCGACATGCACCGGCTCCAGCAGATGGGTCGAGGCCCGCCCGGTACGGAGTCCGCCAAGCTCCTTCCGCAGAGCCTCGAGCGCGCCGTCCATGCGGCGACGCAGATCCTTGAGCAGCGGATCCTCGGCCATGTGTCAGCTCTCCTCCGTAATGATGGTGAAAAGCCCTTTGCCGTTGACGACATCGGCGAAGCCGCCGGGATTGTGAATGGAGAAGACGAGGATCGGGATGCGGTTCTCGCGAGCGAGCGAGATTGCCGACGCGTCCATCACCTGTAAATCCCGCGACAGCACGTCGAGATAGCTGAGCCGATCATAGCGCCGCGCATCGGCGACCTTCTTCGGATCGGCGCTGTAGACCCCGTCGACTTTCGTCGCCTTCAAGAGCGCATCGCATCCCATCTCCGAGGCGCGGAGCGCTGCCGCCGTATCGGTCGTGAAGAACGGATTGCCGGTCCCAGCGGCGAAAATGACGACGCGCCCCTTTTCCATGTGACGCATCGCCCGGCGGCGAATATAGGGCTCGCACACGGCCTGCATGCCGATCGCCGATTGGACGCGGGTGGGAACGCCGCATTTTTCCAACGCGTTCTGCATGGCCAGCGAATTGATGACCGTCGCCAGCATGCCCATGTAGTCGGCCGTCGCCCGCTCCATGCCGCGCGCGGCGCCCGCAAGGCCGCGAAAGATATTGCCGCCGCCGATGACGACGCAGATCTCGACGCCGAGGGCGTGCACCGACTTGACCTCGGCGGCGATCCGCTCGACCATCGCCGAATCGAGGCCGTAATCCTGCTCGCCCATCAGTGCCTCGCCCGAGATTTTGAGCAGGACGCGGCGATAACGGGCAGGCAGGGACATTGACACCAATCCTCGTGCGCGGGCGCGGCACCACCCTCGGTTGCGCCGCGGACGAAGCCGGGGGCGCGAAAGCGGCCGGATCATACAACAATCCGGCTGGCGATGCTCGCCCTCAATGGCGCCGCCGGAAAGGCCGCGAAAAAGCCTCAGCGCCCGAGTTGCGCCGCGACCTCGGCGGCGAAGTCCGTCGGCCCCTTATCGATTCCCTCGCCGAGCGCATAGCGGACGAAACCGGCAACCCGGATCGGCGCGCCGGCTTCCTTGCCCACCGCTTCGATCACCTTGGCAATCCGCGTTTCCTGGTCGATGACGAAGATCTGCTCGAGGAGGACCACCTCCTCGTAATATTTGCGCAGCCTTCCCTCGACCATTTTCTCGATGATGGCATCGGGCTTGCCGCTCGCCTTCGCTTGCTCGCGCAGCACGTCGCGCTCGCGGTCGAGCGAGGCCTGGTCGACCGAGGCAATGTCGAGGAATTGCGGGTTGGCCGCCGCCACATGCATCGCGAGCTGCTTGCCGAGCGCCGCCACCCGCCCCGGCTCGCCCGCCGATTCGAGCGCGACGAGGACGCCGATCTTGCCGAGCCCCGCCGCCAGCGCACCATGGACGTACGAGACGACCGCGCCCTTGGCGACTTCGAGACGGCGCAGGCGCCGCAGATTCATGTTCTCGCCGATCGTCGCGACGAGATGCGTCAGCTCCTCGGCGACGCTCCGGCCCGTCCCCGGAAACGGCGCCGCCTTCACCGCCTCGATCTCGCCCTTGTCGAGAGCAATCGCGGCGATTTCGCGCACGGCGTGCTGGAAAGCTTCGTTGCGGGCGACGAAATCCGTCTCCGAATTGAGCTCGACGACGGCGCCCGCGCGATCGCGTGTCGCGACGCCGACGAGGCCCTCGGCGGCGACGCGCCCTGCCTTCTTGGCGGCGGCGGCGAGCCCTTTCTTGCGCAGCCAGTCGACGGCGCCTTCGAGGTCGCCGCCAGTTTCGCCGAGCGCCCGCTTGCAGTCCATCATCCCGGCGCCGGTCTTCTCGCGCAGCTCCTTGACGAGCGCGGCGGTGATTTCGGCCATCGTTCTAACCTCTGCTCATCTCTCGCATCGGGCCATGCCGGCCTCGCTCACGGGCTGGCTTCGGCGCCAGCTCCCTCCCCCGCCGGTGCCGGCGCCGGCACCTCTTCGCCCTCTTCCGGCAGGCTCTCGCCCGGAATTTCCTCCTGCGCCCCGACATCGACGCCCGAGCCACTCAGCTCGGCCTGCAAGCCGTCGAGGACGGCGGCAGCCGCCAGGTCGCAATAGAGATGGATGGCGCGCATCGCGTCGTCATTGCCGGGGATCGGGAAGGCGATGCCGTCGGGGGAGGAATTCGAATCGAGGATGGCGACCACCGGGATCTTCAGCGTATTCGCCTCGCGGACGGCGATCGCCTCCTTGTTGGTGTCGATGACGAAGAGAATGTCGGGGAGTCCGCCCATCTCTTTGATCCCGCCCAGCGCGCGTTCCAGCTTGTCGCGGTCGCGCGTCAGTTCGAGGAGTTCGCGCTTCGTCAATCCGCTTTGCGTCTCGCTGATCCGCTCGTCGAGTTCGCGCAGACGCTTGATCGATTGCGAGATGGTCTTGAAGTTCGTCAGCATGCCGCCGAGCCAGCGGTGATTGATGTAGTATTGGCCGCAGCGCTTCGCCGCCTCGGCAATCGGCTCCTGCGCTTGGCGCTTGGTGCCGACGAAGAGCACGCGGCCGCCGCCGGCGACGACGTCGCGCAGAGCCTCGAGGCCGCGATGCAGCATCGGCACGCTCTGTTCGAGATCGATGATGTGGATGCCGTTGCGGACGCCGAAGATGTAGCTCGCCATCTTCGGATTCCAGCGGCGGGTGTGATGGCCGAAATGGACGCCGGCTTCGAGGAGCTGGCGCATGGTGAAGCTGGGCATCGTCATCGTGCTGGATCCTTTTCCGGTTAAGCCGCCACGGGGGTCATCGACGCCTGGGCGCCGACACCGGAGCGCGCCGCGCAAACGGCCGCCTCCCCGTGTGAGGGGTTCAATGCGGGCGTGGTGATAAGCCGGATCGCCCGGTTTTGCAAGCCGCAGAGGAGGTGAACAATATGCTTCGAATGCGCCCGTGCCAGGATCGCAGAATCATGCTATAACCGTTGTCACTATTATAAACAGTTATATGGAGCCGATCATGGCTGATGCGACGGGTTCTGTGCAGCATCGCGGCGGCTGTCTTTGCGGCGCCGTCCGCTACGAGGTGCACGGTCCGCTGCGCCCGATCATCGCCTGCCACTGCTCGCAATGCCGCCGCCAGACCGGCCACTTCATGGCGGCGACCGCGGCCCGGCTCGGCGATTTCGTCCTCGCGAAGGAAGCGGGGTTGCGCTGGTACCGGTCCTCGCCGAAGGCGCGGCGCGGCTTTTGCACTACCTGCGGCTCGACGATGTTCTGGCAAGGCGAAGGCAGCGATCATATCAGCATTGCCGCCGGCACCGTCGACGGCAAGACCGGCCTGGCGATAACCCGCCATATCTTTACCGCAGACAAAGGCGACTATTACGCCATTACCGATGCCGTGCCGCAATCGGAGCAATGGGATTGAACCGACCCGGAGGACGGCTTCCGGTCAAATGTCGTGTACGTCGATGACCCCCGGCAGCGACTTCACCGCCGCGCGCAGGCCGGGGCCGATCTTGTAGCCGCCGGGAATGGCGATTTCGACCTCGCGCGCCGGCGTCAGCGGGACGACGATCGAGAGGCGGCCGCGCCCCGGCCCTTCGCGGTCGATGATGCTCTTGAGTGGCTTCAAGGCCTCCGCCTCTGCGAGGAAGACGCGCAATCCGGCCGCCGCATGCGCCACGACGGCATCGAGCGGCTCGATCTTTTGCGCGGTGAGGCGCAGCGTCTCCTCTTCGGTACGGCAATCGGCCGTGACCAGAAGCGGTTGGCCGGAATCGAGGAGCGGCCGCGCCTCGCCCAGCACCTCGGAGAAGACGGTGAGCTCGTAGAAACCGGAGGTGTCCGACATCTGCACGAAGGCAAAACGGCTGCCGCGTGCCGAAGTGCGCTCCTTCTTGCCGACGACGATGCCGGCGAGCTTCACGCGCGAGGAGCCGCTGGCGGCCAGTCGCGCCGGGAGATCGACGACGCGCACGACAGAGACGCGGTCGAGGCTCTTGCCGTAGGCGTCGAGCGGATGCGCCGAAAGATAAAACCCGATCGCATCGAATTCGTTCTGAAGCCGCTCGATCGCCGGCCAATCGGCGGTAACCGGCAGCGGCGGCCGATGCGCTCCCGCATCCATACCGCCGAAGAGGTTCACCTGCGCGCTCTCCCGCTCCTCGGCGGCGGCGCTGGCATGGCGCAGCAGCAGCTCGCAGGCCTGGAAGGTCTGGGCCCGGTTGGGGTTGAGGCTGTCGAAGGCGCCGGCTTTCACCAAGCCCTCGAATTGGCGGCGGTTGAATGATTTCGCGTCGACGCGGCGCGCGAAATCGAAGAGGTCCTTGAAACGGCCATGGGCCTCGCGCTCGGCGACGATCGCCGCCATCGCCTGTGCGCCGACTCCCTTGACCGCCGCGAGGGCGTAGCGGATGGCTGCCCCGTCCTTCGTCTCCTCGACGGTGAATTCGACGCCCGAGCGGTTGATGTCGGGCGGCAGCAGCTTGATGCCGAGGCGATCCAGTTCCTGGCGGAAGACGTTGAGCTTGTCGGTGTTGCCGAGATCGAGAGTCATCGAGGCGGCGAGGAACTCGACGGGATAGTTCGCCTTCAGATAGGCGGTCTGGTAGGCGACGAGGGCGTAGGCCGCCGCGTGGCTCTTGTTGAAGCCGTAACCGGCGAATTTCGCCACCTGCTCGAAGATGTTCTCCGCCACACGAGGGTCGACGCCGCGTTCTGTGGCGCCGTCGACGAAGAGCTTGCGCTGCGCCTCCATCTCCGACTTGATCTTCTTGCCCATGGCGCGGCGCAGCAGATCGGCGCCGCCGAGCGTGTAGCCCGACAGCACCTGTGCGATCTGCATTACCTGCTCCTGGTAGATCATGATCCCGTGCGTTTCCTTGAGGATCTGCTCGAGCGAGGGGTGCAGATAATCGGGCTTCTCCCTGCCATGCTTCACCGCGATGTAGCGCGGGATGTTTTCCATCGGCCCGGGGCGGTAGAGCGAGACGACGGCGATGATGTCCTCGAAGCGGTCGGGCAGCAGCTTCTTCAGCATGTCGCGCATGCCCTGACCTTCGAGCTGGAACACGCCAACCGTGTCGCCGCGCTTCATGAGCTCGAAAGCCGGGCCGTCGTCGAGCGGGATGTTCGAGAGGTCGAGCCGCGGTCCCCGCGCGGCGATGAGCTCGACGGCATGCTGCAGCACCGTCAGGGTCTTGAGGCCGAGGAAGTCGAACTTCACGAGTCCCGCCAGCTCGACATACTTCATGTTGAACTGGGTGACCGGCATGTCCGAGCGCGGGTCGCGGTAGAGCGGGACCAGCTCCTGCAGCGGACGGTCGCCGATGACGACGCCGGCGGCATGGGTCGAGGCATGGCGGTAAAGGCCTTCGAGCTTCAGCGCTACCGTCATGAGCCGCGCCACGGTCTCGTCGCCGTCGCGTATCGCCTGAAGCGCCGGATCGCCGTCGATCGCCTGCTGCAGGGTGACGGGGTTGGCGGGGTTGTTGGGCACGAGCTTGCAGATGCGATCGACCTGGCCATAAGGCATTTCGAGGACGCGCCCGACATCGCGCAGCACCGCTCGCGCCTGAAGCTTGCCGAAGGTGATGATCTGCGCCACCCGGTCGCGGCCGTACTTCTCCTGGACATGCCGGATCACCTCGTCGCGCCGTTCCTGGCAGAAATCGACGTCGAAATCCGGCATCGAGACGCGCTCGGGATTGAGAAAGCGCTCGAAAAGCAGCCCGAAGCGCAGAGGATCGAGATCGGTGATGGTGAGCGACCACGCGACGCATGAGCCGGCGCCCGAGCCGCGGCCCGGCCCGACGGGAATGCCTTGAGCCTTCGCCCACTGAATGAACTCGGCGACGATGAGGAAGTAGCCGGCAAAGCCCATCTGGACGATGACGCCGAGCTCGTATTCGAGGCGCTCGCGATAGGGCTTCGCGGCGGCGACGCGCTCTTCGTCGCTCATTTCCGGGCGCCAGACATGGGCGGCGAGGCGCCGCTCCAGTCCGGCCATTGCCTGAACGCGCAGCTCCTCGGGTTCGGAACGCCCGCTTTCGGTTGCGAAAGGCGGCAGAATGGGCTTTCGCGGCATCGGCACGAAGGCGCAGCGGCGCGCAATGACCAGCGTGTTGTCGCAGGCTTCGGGCAAATCGGCGAAGAGCGCGCGCATCTCGGCTGCGGATTTGAAGCAATAGTCGGGCGTCAGGCGGCGGCGATTGCGCTGCCCGACGACGGCGCCCTCGGCGATGCAGAGGAGCGCGTCATGCGCTTCGTAGAAATCGGCATCGGGAAAAAAACAATCGTTCGTGGCGACGAGCGGCAGATCATGGCGCAAGGCGAGCTCGACGAGCGGCGGCTCGATGCGGTCCTCGAGGGCGACGCCGTGGCGCATCAGCTCGACATAGAGGCGGCCCGGAAACAGCGCGGCGAGGCGGAGCAGCATCGCTTCGGCTGCCGCGCTCTGGCCCTCGCCCAGCAGCCGCCCGATGGGGCCGCCCGGCCCTCCGGTCAGGCAGAGGAGGCCTGCGCTGTACTCGGCGAGATCGGCGGCCGCCACTTGCGGCGCCTCGCCGCCGTTTGTCTCCAGGTAGGATTTGCTGACGAGCGCCGACAGGTTGCGATAGCCGGTCTCGCTTTGCACCAGCAGCACCACTCGATCGGGATCGGGCGGCAGGCCCGGGCGCGGGCTACGCTCGGCGCCGCCCTCGCGGCGCAAGCCGAACTCGCAGCCGATGATCGGCTGGACGCCGGCGTCGATGCAGGCCTGCGCGAATTCGAGGGCGCCGAACAGATTGCCCGTATCGGTGATCGCCACGGCCGGCATCTTCATCTGCTTGCAGAGGCCGACGAGCGGCTTGATTCTGATAGCCCCGGCCGAGAGCGAATAGGCCGAGTGAACGCGCAGATGGATGAAATCAGCGTGGGCCACGTCGGCTATCCCGATCGGTCGTGAGGCGCGGAGCAGGCGGGAACTCGCCTCTCCATCGTATCGCGTTATCGCTTCGGGGTCACGGGCGGCGAGTTTTGTCTGCAAGCGTCGACGGAATTCTCGCTCAGCCCCGCAATGCCGCTGCGAGACGAGGTCGGACGGCAGAGAGGACTCGCGTCAAGTTCTTGCCGGTACGGGTCAGCGCCTCGTCCCACTCGAGAACCGCGAACCGGTCGAACTCGGGCAGGACGACGCCGCCGGAAGCAACGAAGGTGGAAGAGCAGCGGAGTTGCCCGGGCTCGGGAAGCGGCACGGGGCGCCACGCAAAGAGCGCCAGATCCTTGTCCCGGAGATACGGATGCGTGCCGAGATCCAGGAGCTCGCCCGGCGGCGCTGCGAGGCCCGTCTCTTCACGGAGCTCACGAACGGCCGCAGCCGTGAGACTTTCACCCGGCTCGACGAGGCCCTTCGGAATGTCCCAGCGCGGCGAGCGCGTTGCATGGCCGAGAAGGAGGCGGTGCGCGTCGGTGACGAGAACGCCGCAGCTCGTCCGCCTGGCCATGTGAGGCTTAGGCTTCGACTGCCGCCGAGGCCGCGCTCTCGTCGATGAGGCGGCCCGCGGCGAAGCGGGCGAGGGAAAAGGGCGCGGCCAGGGGATGCGGGCGGTCGTTGGCGACGGTGTCGGCAAAGACCCAGCCCGAGCCCGGCGTCGATTTGAACCCGCCGGTGCCCCAGCCGCAATTGACGTAGAGGCCGGCGACTGGCGTCAGCCCGATGATGGGGCTCGCATCGGGCGCGCAATCGACGATTCCTGCCCATTGCCGCAGCATGCGCAGCCGGCCGAAGATCGGAAACAGGTCGAGAATCGTGGCGAGCTGATCCTCCGCGATGCGGAGGCTCGAACGCTGCGCGTAGGAGACCCAATTGTCGCGTGCGCCGCCGATGACGAGCTCGCCCTTATCGGACTGGCTGATCGAGACATGGGTCTGGCCGAACATGACGACGGTGTCGAGCACCGGTTTCAGCGGCTCGGAGACATAGGCTTGGATGGGAAAGCTCTCGATCGGAAGGCGCAGCCCGGCGCTCGCCATGACGGTGCCGACATGCCCCGCCGCGGCGACCGCGACCTTCTTCGCCGCGATGGCGCCGCGGCTCGTCTCGACCCCGACCACCCGGCCGCCCTCGCGGCGGATGCCGGTGACGAGGCAATTCTGGATGATGTCGACGCCGCGCGCATCGGCGGCGCGCGCGAAGCCCCAGGCGACGGCGTCGTGCCGCGCCGTGCCGCCGCGGCGCTGCACCATGCCGCCGAGGATGGGGTAGCGGGCGCCGCGCCCGACATCGAGGATCGGCACCTCGCGCTTCAGCGCCTCGACGGACAGCATTTCCGAATCGATGCCGTTGAGGCGGAGCGCGCCGACCCGGCGCCGCATCTCGCTGAGCTCGCCGCCGGTCTGGGCCACCGACACGACGCCGCGCTGCGAGAACATGAGGTTGAAGTTGAGCTCCTGCGACAGCCCTTCCCACAGCTTCAGCGCATGCTCGTAGAGATGCGCGCTGTCGTCCCAGAGGTAGTTGGAGCGGATGATGGTCGTATTGCGGCCGGTATTGCCGCCGCCGATCCATCCCTTCTCGAGGACGGCGACATTGGCGATGCCGTGATTCTTGGCGAGATAATAGGCCGTCGCGAGGCCGTGGCCGCCGCCGCCGATGATGACGACGTCATAGGCCGGCTTCGGCGCCGCATCGCGCCAGGCGCGCGCCCAACCTCGATGCCCGCCGAGAGCATGGCCGAAAAGCCGCAGAAACGAGTACCGCATCGCGATCCCAGCCCTTCCCGCTGGCCCCGAGCGGCAGCCTATCATCCCGGACCGGCCGGCTCGACTTCGATCGCTTCGACATCACCCGCGTGCTCGCCGCCGCGGCGTGGCGACTGTCTCGCAACCCGGCCTCAGGAGGCGAAGCAGCCCTCTTTGCCGCACACCCAAGCCTTCATTCTCTGCCATGAGGACCGCCACGCCGATCCGCCTCTCTGGTTCGGCAGACGTCCCACGACGACATCGGTATGCGCCTGTCGCAACACGGCGAGAACGAGGTCGTGCGTCGTCGTCGGACGGTCGTTGAACCGCTCGATGCGCCGGCAGCGGCGGCCGGTCACCTCGCGGATCGCCGTGAGGATCACCGGCTCCAGTACCAGCTCCGCCTCTACCGCCTGCATCGCGCCGACGATGCAACGCCGGCCATCCACCGTCTGGTTGATCCCTTTGCACCAGCGATCCTCGGTGGCGAGCAGCTCGGCCACCTGCTCGAGCTTCCGCAAGGTCTCGCTCTTCGCGTATTCGGCACCATCGAAAGGCATGTTTCCTCGCAACCTGCTTAGTCGTGCGCTCTTTGCGCCGCTATTGTCGATGGCTGTACAACAGGACGACCACCGGTATGTTCTCGCATTCGCGCCGCCCGCTATCAGGCGATTTGCGGCCGCGATTTCCTCGGGAGATTACCGTGAGACGAGGCGTCCCTCTTCGAGGGCGACGATGCGGTCCATGCGCCTTGCAAGATCGAGGTTGTGCGTCGCGACCAAGGCCGCGAGCCCGGCCTTGCGGACGATGTCGATGAGGACGCCCGTGACGCTCTCGGCCGTATGCTCGTCGAGATTGCCGGTCGGCTCGTCGCCGAGCAGGATGCGGGGACTGTTGGCAAGAGCGCGGATGATGGCGACGCGCTGCTGTTCGCCGCCCGAAAGGCGGGCCGGACGATGCCCCTCGCGCGGCGCGAGGCCGACCATGCCGAGGAGCTGGCGCGCGCGCATCCGCGCCACGCGTCGCGGCGTCCCGGCGATCATCTGCGGCAGCATGACGTTCTCGAGCGCGGAGAATTCCGGCAGCAGGTGATGGAATTGATAAACGAAGCCGAGCTGGCGGCCGCGAATCGCCGTGCGCTCGGCATCGCTCATGCGGCCGCAGGGGCGGCCGGCGACGATCACCTCGCCGCCGTCCGGGCGCTCGAGCAGCCCGGCGACATGGAGCAGCGTCGATTTGCCCGACCCCGAGGGGCCCACCAGCGCCACGATCTCGCCCGGATAGAGCGAGAGCGAGGCGCCGCGCAGCACTTCGAGGGCGCTTCCGGCTTGGCGGTAGGTGCGGATGACAGCGCGCAATTCGAGCACAGGCTCGGTATCATTCTCTCCGCCGAGCCGGCGGCCGCCGACGACCTCGACATCACTCATAACGGAGCGCTTCGACCGGATCGAGGCGCGCCGCGCGCCAAGAGGGGTAGAGCGTCGCCAGGAAAGAGAGCGCCAGCGCCATGACAACGACATAGGCGACCTGGATCGAATCGACCTTCGAGGGCATCTGCGAGAGGAAATAGATCGTCGGGTTGAAGACATCGACGCCGGCGACGCGCTGGATGAATTGGCGGATCGCCTCGATGTTCTCGGCAAAGGCGAGGCCGAGGGCGAAGCCGGCGATCGTCCCGACGATGCCGATCGAGGCACCCGAGAGCATGAAGATGCGGAGGATCATGCCGCGGCTTGCGCCCATCGTGCGCAGGATCGCGATGTCGTGGCCCTTGTCCTTCACCATCATGATCATGCTCGAAATGATGTTGAAGGCGGCGACGACGATGATGAGAGTGAGGATGAGGAACATGACGTTCCGCTCGACCTCGACCGCGGTGAAGAGGCTGGAATTCGCCTGCTGCCAGTCGATGACCCGATCGCCTCTCGGCAGGCCGGCGAGAATGCGGTAGCCGATCGCCCGCGCGTTGTCGGGATTGTTGACCCAGATCTCGAGGCTCGTCACCGCATCGGGATGCTTGAAGAAGAGCTGCGCCGCCGGCAGCGTCATGAAGACGATCGAGCTGTCATATTCCGACATGCCGACATCGAAGGTGCCCGCCACCTTGTAGGATTTCATGCGCGGCACGGTCCCGAAGGGCGTCGGGTTGCCCTCGGGGGAGATCAGCTTCACTTCGCCGCCCGGCCGGAGGCCCAGCTTCTGGGCGAGGCGGTAGCCCAAGATGACGCTGTCCTCGTCGAAGGACTGCATCGTACCGGGGCTGAGGTGTTGAGCGACGCTGGGGATCTTGGCAAGATCCTCGGCCGGCACGCCGCGCACCAGCGCGCCCGAGGCGGCGTTCCCGGCGCCGCTCGCGAGGACCTGCCCCTCGACCTGCGGCACCACGGCGAGCACTCCCGAAACCGATTTCACCTTCTGCGCCAAGGCGCCGTAATCGCCGAGATCGCTCGTCGCGCTCATCACGGCGAGATGGCCGTTAATTCCGAGAATGCGCCCCAGAAGCTCCGCGCGAAAGCCGTTCATCACCGACATGACGATGATCAGCGTCGCGACGCCGAGAGCGATGCCGAGCAGCGAGAAGATGGCGATGACCGAGATGAACCCTTCCTGCCGCCGGGCGCGCAGATAGCGGAACGCGACCATCCGCTCGAAGGTGTTGAAGATCATGGGCGTTGCCTGGCGGTTTCACCTGACGCGCCCTCGCCGCGACGTGGAGAGGGTTTCCTTCGCGGGGCAAGACAAGCGAGCGTGATCGGTGCCAAGGTCATTCGCCGGTCAGCTTCGCCAATGCCGCCTCGCTCGATACCTCCTGCCTCTCCCCTGTCCGCCGGCTCTTCAGTTCGACCGTTCCGGCGGCGAGGCCGCGCGGGCCGATGACGAGCTGCCAGGGCAGGCCGATGAGGTCCATCGTCGCGAATTTGCCGCCGGGCGATTCGTCGCGGTCGTCATAGAGAGTCTCGACGCCGGCACTTCGCAGGCGCGTATAGAGAGCGTCAGCAGCGGCAACGCATGCAGCATCCCCGGCGCGCAGATTGACGAGTCCCACCCGGAACGGCGCGACAGCCTCCGGCCAGATGATGCCGCGCTCATCATGGCTCGCCTCGATGATGGCGCCGACGAGGCGCGAGACGCCGATGCCGTAGGAGCCCATCTCGACCGGCACGCTCTCGCCCTTCGGCCCGGCGACGACGGCATTCATCGGCTTCGAGTACTTCGTGCCGAAGAAGAAGATATGGCCGACCTCGATGCCGCGCGCCGTGACGAGCTGCTCGGCTGGCAATGGGCATTTCGCCGGGTCGTGCATGTCGTCGGTCGCGGCGTAGAGGGAGGTCCATTGTCGGAAGAAGGGTTCGAGATCGCTGTCGAAATCGAGCCCGTCGGCGGCCTTCAGGATGTCGGTCTCGAGCCATGCCTTGTCGCAATAGACGGCGCTCTCGCCGGTCTCGGCGAGGATGATGAATTCATGGGAGAGATCGCCGCCGATGGGTCCCGTCTCGGCGCGCATCGGGATCGCCTTGAGGCCCATCCGCGCGAAGGTCCGCAAGTAAGCGACGAACATCTTGTTGTAGGAGTGCTTGGCGCCCTTCGCATCGAGGTCGAAGGAATAAGCGTCCTTCATAAGGAACTCGCGACCGCGCATGACGCCGAAGCGCGGGCGCACCTCGTCGCGGAACTTCCACTGGATGTGATAGAGGTTCTTCGGCAGGTCGCGATAGCTCTTCAGCGCGCCGCGGAAGATGTCGGTGATCTGCTCCTCGTTGGTCGGCCCATAGAGCATGTCGCGCTCGTGCCGGTCGCGGATGCGCAGCATCTCCTTGCCGTAATCGTCGTAGCGGCCGCTTTCGCGCCACAGATCCGCCGGCTGGATCGTCGGCATGAGCACTTCCTGGGCGCCGGAGCGGTCCTGCTCCTCGCGCACGATCTGCTCCACCTTCTTGAGGACGCGGAAACCGAGCGGCAGCCAGGAATAGATGCCGGCGCTCGACTGCCGGATCATGCCGGCGCGCAGCATCAGGCGATGCGAGACGATCTGCGCCTCGCTCGGATTCTCCTTGAGGAGCGGCAGGAAATAGGCGGAAAGGCGCATGCTGCCTCGCGGGTCTCGACGGAACCGGCGGCACTCTCCTTCGCCGGCGCGGCGGAATTTAGGCAATGACCCCGGCGATGTCCATGAACGAGGCGGGCGTGGGGTGTTGAGGGGCAATCGTCAGAATCCGGCCCGACCCCGTCGTTGCGAACGCCGGCGAAGCAATCCCGTCTGACCCAGGACCCGGATTGCTTCGCGCGCTGTTCGATGGACGCTTTCCCGAAAGTTTGGGAGCCTCAGCCTATCGCAGCTCGGCGATAACCTTTTCCGCGTCATCGAGATCTTTGCGCCAGCCGCCGAAATTCTTTCGGTAGCCGGCGATCTCCTTGGCGATTGCCGTCAGCCCGGATTTGATCTGCGGGTATTCGGCGATCTCGCCCGGAATGGCCTTGGCGCGCTCCTCGATGGCCGTGCATTGAGTGTCGGCCTGCTCCAACCGTGCACGGAAGGTGTCGACGATCTTCTGGCGGTCATCGAGTACCTTGGTCTTCGCTGGCGGCGCCAATTTTGAGTAATCCCACTGCTTGATCTTCTCGGCCAGGCCCTCGACCGTATCCATCTTCGCGAGCAGGGATTTCACCTGCCCGAGGACCCGGTTCATCTCGTCGATGCGCTTCGTATAGGCGCCAGGATCCTTACCCTGCATCGAATAGGTCTCGGCGCGTTCGGCGGCGGTCTTGATCTGAATGACCGCCTTATCAATGCCGCGGATCAGCTCCTGCGCCTTCTGCGCCGCATCGTCGCCTTTGCGGAAAGCCGTATTCGATTTCATCCGGTAATCGTCGGCCTTGGCTTTGGCGATCGTGTCGGGGAGCTTGTAATCGCTGCGCGTTTTCATCAACGGACTATCGCCGCTGTGCAATTTCGCATTGGCTTCGGCATGGATTTTCTTCTCCAGAGCTTCCGCTTCCTCTACATATCTCTGAAGAAGATCGAAGGCGCCGAGATTCCCCGCCATATCGCCCTTCTGCCGCGTTGCCTGCGCTTGCTGAACGGCCTTGGCGACGCCGGCGGCCGCGGATTTCAACGCGGCCACGGCGTCCTGCGCGCTCTTCAGAACCGCGGCGGCGTCGACGGCGCCCTGCTCGCGCAGCTGCAGATGCGCCATCGCCTCGTCCTTGATCTTGAACCAGGCGGCGTCCTCGGCGGCATTGCGGTCCTTGCCGGTTCCGTTGGCGCCGCCCGAGGCGACCAGCGCGTCGAGCTCCTTGGTGATCTTGCCCAGGGCCTTCTCGATGATGCTCATGCTCTGCTTCTGCGGCGCGGTGAGGTTCGGCCGCTTCGCCTCGACCTTGTGCACCTTGACAAGGTAGTTCGCGATCGTCGTCTTCGCTTTGCCGGCGGCCTTCACGGCATCGGCGGGCTTCTTCGCCTTGGTGACGGCCGACAGTGCCGTTCCGACGCCCGACGCGTTGCCGGAGAAAAGGCCGAGCTTGACCTTTTCGACACCGGTGATCGCCTTCGACTGGTTCTTGATCTCCGACCAATACGTATCGAGCTGCATAGCTGCCTCCGCAAGGAATGAGCTGCCCGCCATAGGACTAGCATGCAACTCTTGCGCGGAAAATGCTGGCCGCGCTTTCTTGTGACGGTGATCACAAGCCGATGCGGAGACTGCCCGCTCAGCGCCTTCGCCGTTCCTCGACCCAGTCGCTCGGCACTGCTTCGCGCAGTGGGATCTCAGCTCCCAGCCCTTCGACGAAGGCGATGCCTTGATCGGGGTAGAGGCAAATTTCGTGCGAAAAGCGGTTGCCAAAGGCCCAGATCACCAGATCCGTCGATCCGGCATTCTCGAAACAATGCGGCTCGGGATCTTCGGGCAGATAGCAGAAGCAGTCGCCGGGGCGCGCCGGGAGACGCTCGGCCCCGTGATGCAGCGTGCCCTCCCCCGCCATCACGATGAGGATTTCCTCCTGAAAGACGTGTTTGTGCCGGCGCGAGGAAAAGCAGCCCGGAGCCACGGTCTGGATGGTAAGCCCAATGCTCTTCGAGCCGAGATTGCGCCCGATATCGGCCATCCGCGCTTTGATCTCGCCTTCGAAGGCATAGGCGAAGGGCGTGACCTCTTCGAGCCTTACCCTGCGCAACACGACCCGTTCCTTCAGCTCCCGACAGGGCCGCCGGCCTGCTGCCAGGCGCTGAACCCGCCGGCGAGGTGAGCGACGCGCCTCAACCCCATATCCTGCAAGGTTTTCGCGGCAAGCGCCGAGCGCCCGCCGGAGGCGCAATAAAGCACGAGCTTCTTGCCGCTCGACAGCGCCGGATTATGGGCGGGGCTTTCCGGGTCCGCCTGGAATTCGAGGAAGCCGCGCGGCACATGGACCGAGCCCTTGATGCCGCCGCTTTGCCGGCGCTCGACGCTTTCGCGGACATCGACGAAGACGGTGTCCGGATCGCCCGCGAGCTTCAGCGCGTCGGCAACCGACAGCGTCTCGACCTCGGCATTGGCTTCGGCGACGAGCTGCTTCACTCCGCGTTTCAGCATGATATGGCCTCGCTCCAGGGTGAGAGGACGCGACCAGGCGCGTTTCACCTCATATGGTCACGGCAAGCTGCGCCGAGCAGGGCTTCCTCCGTGCCGCTGAGCGGTACGCCGTCGAGATAGGCCTTACCGCCCTGAACGGTGACGTAGCCGATCTCGGACCGGCCATGGAAAAGGCTCGCATCGGCGGGAATGCCGAAGCGGCGCTGCAGGTCGACGGTGATCTTGACGGGAGCGTCGGCAAGATGCCGGTTCAGCGCCTCGTTGCCGGCGGGCAGATCCGCCGGCGCCACGGGCTTGCCGTGGACATCGACCCCTGGCGTGTAAGCGACGCCTGGCGCGTCGCCGAGATGCGCGATCGCGGCGCACGCGTCGGGAGCGACGGTGATCGGAGCGCTCGCCACTGTGACTGGGATGCCGACCGCAAGAAAGGAAGCGAACAGAGTCGCGCTGCGCCGCAGATGCATTGCGAAAGGCTAGCGCAACCTCGGCGTCCGCGCCAGGATAGCCGCACCGCCGCCAAGGAACGGCCGGCAAGAACCGACCTGCTGGGGGAATGATGCTGGATTCCTATTTCAAGCTGAGCGCACACGGCACGACGGTCCGCACCGAAATCGTCGCCGGCTTCACCACTTTCCTCACCATGGCTTACATCATCTTCGTCAACCCGGCGATTCTGTCGGAGGCGGGGATGGATCGCGGCGCCGTCTTCGTCGCCACCTGCATCGCCTCGGCGATCGGAACGCTGGTCATGGCGCTCTACGCCAACTACCCGCTCGCTCTGGCGCCAGGGATGGGCCTCAACGCCTATTTTACCTTCAGTGTCGTCAAGGGCATGCATGTGCCCTGGCCGGTGGCCCTCGGCGCCGTCTTCATCTCCGGCGTCGCCTTCCTCATCCTCAGCGTGACGCGCATCCGCGAGCTGATCGTCGATGCCATTCCGCGCTCCCAGAAAATGGCGATTTCCGCCGGCATCGGCCTCTTCCTCGGGATTATCGCCTTGAAGAACGCGGGAATCGTGGTGGGTCACCCGGAAACCTTCGTGACGTTGGGCGACCTCCATGCCGCGCCGACCGTGCTGGCGATCCTCGGCTTCTTCTTGATGGTGGCCCTCGACGCCCGGCGCGTGCCGGGCGCTCTCATCATCGCCATACTCGCCACCACCATTGCGGGGATCGCCTTCGGCGTTTCAAAGTTCGGCGGCGTCTTCTCGCTGCCTCCGTCCCTCGCCCCCACGGTGCTGAAGATGGATGTCGGCGGCGCGCTTTCGCTCGGGCTTCTGACCATCATCTTCGCCTTCCTCTTCGTCGATCTCTTCGACAATACGGGGACGCTGGTCGGCGTCGCGCATCGGGCCGGGCTGATCGATCGCGACGGCAAGATCCCGCGGATCGGCCGAGCGCTCATCGCGGACTCGACGGCGACGATGGTTGGCGCCGTTCTCGGCACCTCGACGGTGACGAGCTATATCGAGAGCGCGGCCGGCGTCAAAGCCGGCGGGCGCACCGGGCTCGTCGGCGTCGTCGTCGCCGCCCTCTTCCTGCTCGCGCTTTTTCTGGCGCCGCTCGCCGGCACGGTGCCGGCTTATGCCACGGCGCCCGCCCTGCTCTTCGTCGCCTGCATCATGACCCGCGGGCTGTTCGAGATCGATTGGGACGATGTGACCGAATACGCGCCCGCGGTCGTGACCGCGATTACCATGCCGCTCACCTTCTCGGTCGCGAACGGCATCGCCTTCGGCTTCATTGCCTATGGCGGCATCAAGCTGCTCGCCGGCCGCTGGTCGGAAGTCTCGCCCGCGCTCCTCGTACTCGCCGTGCTGTTCGTTATCAAGTTCGTCTGGCTCTGAGACGGCGCGACTCGGCGGCGAGTGGCGAGACGCCGCCGCGATAAATCGATGCAGCCATGCAAAAAGTGCGTGACTAACGCCCTGAATTTCCGTACAGTCGCTTCATAAGAACGATAATTCCAAAGCGGTTACGGGCGCAGGTCCGAGTTTAGGGAGGAAATCGCCGTCACGAGACGGGCCGGGAGATGTCTCGGTCAAACTGTCAGCGAACGAGAGGCTGAGCTTCGATGGCAAGACCACGGGTCTTGCCATTCTTTTTTTATCAAGCCCTCAGCAACCAGGGCGGACGATTCGCCAGGATCCTGTCATAGATGGGACAATCCTTAACATGCGCCCCGGGGAGATAACCGAGGCTCATCAGGAACTCGCCGACGATCTCGCCGCCCATGAAGGTGAAGGTTCGGCGGAACAGCTTGACCCACGCCTCCTTCGCCAGCGGGTGATGGCTGTCGAGCCACGCACCGAAGGAGCCATGCGTCGCGCGCAAGGCAATGATGCGCCGGGCATTCTCGATCGCCGCGTTGATTTTCAGCTTGTTGCGGATGATGCCTGGATCGGCGAGCAGGCGTTCCACATCGGCGGCGCCGAAACCGGCGACCCGGTCGACATCCCAGCCGGCGAAGGCGGCGGTGAATGCCGCGCGCTTGCGCAGGATGGTGAGCCAGGACAGTCCCGCCTGATTGATCTCGAGCACGAGGCGCTCGAACAGCACTCCTTCCTCACGGGAGGGGAAGCCGTATTCCGTGTCGTGATAGGGGCCGTGGAAAGGATGGCCGGGCGCGGCCGCGCAGTAGCTTTCGGTCATGACCGGTCCGGTCTCAGGGGGTGCGGAAGGAGAAGAGGTTCGAGTTCACGATCGCGAAGACGATGGCCCAAAGCACGGCGCTGATCGCGGTCGTGACCAGCGCCTTCAGCAGAAGATGGGGATTCTCGGGAGCGCCGGGATCGAAGCCCTGGTTGTTGGGTTCGGCGCTGCGCACGCCCCAAGGCAGGACGGCGAAGATGACGACCCACCAGATGCAGATATAGACCGCGATGCCGGTGACCCAACCCATGATCCGTTGATGCCCCTCTCAGGCCTGTTCGAGCTCGATAAGGGTGCCGCAAAAATCCTTCGGGTGCAGGAACAGCACCGGCTTGTCATGGGCCCCGATCTTCGGCTCGCCATCGCCGAGCACCCGCGCCCCAGCCGCCTTCAGCCGGTCACGGGCCGCCAGGATATCCGGCACCTCGTAGCAGACGTGATGCATGCCGCCCGCGGGATTGCGCTCGAGAAAGGTGGCCACCGGCGATTGCGCGCCCAGAGGCTCCAGCAGCTCGATCTTGGTGTTGGAGAGCTCGACGAAGACGACGGTCACGCCATGCGCGGGAAGCGCCATCGGCGCCGAGACGCGAGCCCCCAGCCCGTCGCGATAGAGCGCCGCGGCCTTGGCGAGCTCCGGGACGACGATGGCGACATGGTTCAGACGGCCGATCATGGCTTGCTGCCTCATGATGCGCTCTTCCAAGCCTGCTCCGCTGGCCAGGCCAGCGCGTCGCAGGGTCGGAGATTGCCCTCACCATACCGTCCCTGCAAGCGGCAGAGGGCCAAATGCCGCAGCGCCAGCCCTCATCCTAGATGCGGACGATATGAATGTCCGTGACGGGGCGCTTGCCATAGCTCGCCTTGAGCGAGCGCCGGACGGCGAGCCGCGCCGCCTCCCGCACCGCCTCATCGTCGCGACGCTCGGCCGGCGAAAGCGCGCCGATGGCATCGCCGACAGCGCTGCCGAGCGCCTCGGCCGCGCCCTCCTCAGCCTCGTCCATCACGCCGCGCACCGTGACCTTCGGTGCCGCAAGGAGCTGGCCGGCCTTGTCGAGCACGACGGTCGCGACGGCGGCTCCGTCGTGGATCATGCGCTGGCGGCTCTTCAGCGCGGTGCTGCCGAGCGGGCGGAGCTGTGTGCCGTCGAGCGCGAGGCGACCCACCGCCACCTCGCCCACGACCGAGGCAGGTCCTGGCGCGAGGCGTACGAGGGCGCCATTCTCGGCCACCACCGTTTCCGGCACCTGGCATTCGCGCGCCAGCGCGGCATGGGCGATGAGGTGTCGTGCCTCGCCATGGACCGGGATCGCGATGCGCGGCCGGACAAGCTGGTACATCTCGATCAGCTCGTCGCGGGCCGGATGGCCGGAGACATGAATCGGGTGCTCGCTGTCGGTGACGACGATGACGCCGGCCTTGGCGAGGCGATTCTGCAGCCGGCCGATCGCGCGCTCATTGCCAGGAATCTGGCGCGAGGAGAAGATCGCCGCGTCACCCGGCTCGAGCACGATATGCGGGTGATCGCCCTGGGCGATGCGCGAGAGGGCGGAGCGCGGCTCGCCCTGGCTCCCGGTACAGACGAGGAGGGCCTTGCCGCGCGGCAGATAGCCCGCCTCGTCCTCGCTGAGGAAGGGCGCGACGTCCTGCAGATAGCCGGCGTCGCGCGCCGCCTTGTAGATGCGCCACAGCGAGCGGCCGATCAGCGCGACGTTGCGGTCATGCGCGGCGCCCGCTGCGGCAATCGATTCGAGGCGCGCGACATTCGAGGCGAAGCAGGCGACCGCGACGCGCTGTTCGTAACGGCCGATGAGGTCGATGAGCGCCGCGCGGACATCGGCCTCGGAGCCGGAACGGCCGGGCCGCAGGGCATTCGTCGAATCGCAGACCATCGCGAGGACGCCCTCGCCACCCAACCGACGAAGTGCCGCCGCATCCGCCGTGGGTCCCACGAGCGGCTCGGGATCGAGCTTCCAATCGCCGGTGTGCAGCACGACGCCGAGCGGCGTCCGGAGGACGACGGCGTTCGGCTCCGGGATCGAATGCGTCAGGGTGATGAGCTCGATCTCGAAAGGCCCGACGGTGAAACGCCCCGACAGCGGCACCTCGGTGATCGCGACCTCGTTCTGCAGGCCCGCTTCGACCAGCTTTTCGTAGAGAAGGGCGCGGGCGAAGGGTGTCGCGTAAACAGGGCAGCGGAAGCGCTGCCAGAGATAGGGAATGGCGCCGATATGGTCTTCGTGGCCATGCGTCACGACGAGACCGGCGAGGCGGTCGCGCCGCTCGACGATGAAGCCGGGATCGGGCATCAGCACGTCGAGGCCCGGCTGGCGGTCGTCGGCGAAGGTGATGCCGCAATCGATCATCAACCATTCGCCGCGATAGCCGTACAGCGTCAGGTTCATGCCGATCTCGCCGGCACCGCCGAGCGAGAGGAAGATGAGCTCTTCGGATGCCGTCATGAAGCGGCGTTGCGCTTATGGATGAGGTAGAGGCCCCAGAGCGTCAGGTCGGGGTCGATGTGCTCGACGATCGGGGTCGAGCCGGCGAAGAGCGGGGCAAGCCCGCCCGTGGCGACAACGCTCATCGGCGCGCCGAATTCGCTGCGGATGCGCGCCGCCAGCCCCTCGATGAGCCCGACATAACCCCAAAAGAGGCCGGACTGCATCGCCGGCACCGTGCTCTTGCCGATGATCTTCTCCGTGCGCTGGATCGCGACATGCGGCAACTTCGCGGCCGCCATCTCGAGCGCCTGCAAGGAGAGGTTGATGCCGGGCGCGATGACGCCGCCGACGTAGTTGCCGTCCTTGTCGAGGACGTCGAAGGTCGTTGCCGTGCCGAGATCGACGACGATGAGCGGCGTCTTGTAGCGGTCCTTGCCGGCGACGGCATTGACGAGGCGGTCGGCCCCCGCCTCCTCCGGCCGATCGAGCAGCACCTCGATGCCGAGCTCGCAGCCGGGATCTCCCACGATCAGCGGATCACAGTGGAAGTAGCGGCGGCAGAGGGTCTTCAGATTGAACACCGTGGCCGGGACGACGCTGGAGAGGATGGCGGCGTCGATATCGCCTCGGCCCAGCTTGTCGAAAGCCATGAGCTGGGTCAGCCAGACCACATATTCATCGGCCGTGCGCTTGGGATCGGTGGCGCAGCGCCACGCGCCGCGCAGGGTGGTGCCATCATAAATAGCAAACACCGTATTCGTGTTGTTGGCGTTGATGGCGAGCAGCATAGGGCCCTCCTCAAGCCGATGCCGGAAAGATCTCGCCGGCGGCGATACGGCGCGGCCCCTGCGGGGTGTCGAGCAGCAGGGCGCCGTCGGCATCGAGATCGACGAAGCGGCCGGTCTCCTCGCCCTGCGCGAAGCGCGCCGTCTGCACCTCGCCGAGGCCGAAGGCACGGCCGAGCCAGGCGGCGCGCACCGGCGCGAAGCCTCCGACGCACCAGCGGCGATGCCATTTCTGGAGATGAGTGGCCAGCGTTTCGAGCACGGTCACTGCGTCAACGCCCCCGGCTCCTTCTTGGCGCAGCGAGGTGGCGGGATAGGGCAACCCCGGCGGATGCGCCACGACGTTGACGCCGATGCCGATGACGACCCAGGCGCTCGTCCCGGCGGCGCTCGTCTCGGATTCGAGGAGAATGCCGGAGACCTTGCGCCCGCCGAGCAGCACGTCGTTCGGCCATTTGTAGCGAAGGTCCGGCATGGCCGGCAGCAGCTCGGCGACGGCCCCGCCCAGCGCCAGCGCCGCGACGAAGCCGAGCTGCGCCGCCGCAGCGGCCGCGCCCTCGGGGCGCATGATGAAGGAGACATAGAGATTGCCGGGAATGGCGACCCAGCTTCGTCCGCGCCGACCGCGGCCGGCCGTCTGCTCGCGCGTCCAGACTGTCGTTCCCGCCGCGGCGCCGCTCCGGGCCAAGCGCTTGGCCTCGTCGTTGGTGCTCGCCAGCCGATCGTAGGCTTGGAGGTGAAACCCGACCGGCAGGCGCGGCGGTGCGCCGCTCATCCGGGGAAGAGCGCGGCTGCGGCGAGCTCGGCGCTCGTCAGGAGCGGCCCCGGAATGACGAAGAACAGCATGATGACGACCGAGGAAACGACAAGGATCGCCTGCATCTCGGCGCCGATCGGGCGATCGAAGACGCCCTTCGCCTCGTCGAAATACATCAGCTTGACGATACGGATGTAGTAGAAGGCGCCGACGACGCTCGTCACGACGCCGATGACGGCGAGAACATAAAGCCCGGCATGAATCGCCGCGAGGAAGACCCACACTTTGGAGAAGAAGCCGGCGAGCGGCGGAATGCCGGCCATCGAGAACATGAAAATGCCGAGCGCCAGGGCGAGCGCAGGCTGCGTCTTGGCGAGCCCGCTCAGATCGTCGATCGCCTCGACCATCCGTCCGTCGCGCCGCATGCACAGAATGACGGTGAAGGTCCCCAGATTCATGAAGAGATAGATCGCCATGTAGATGAGGACGCCCTGGATGCCGGTCTCCGTGCCGGCGGCAAGGCCGATCAAGGCGTAACCCACATGGCCGATCGAGCTGTAGGCCATCAGCCGCTTGATGTTGCGCTGGTTGATCGCGGCGAAGGCGCCGAGCAGCATCGAGGCGACGGAGATGAACCAGATGATCTGCCGCCATTCCGCGGTGAGCGCGCCGAAGGGCTCGACAAGGAATCGGATGAAGAGCGCCATCGCCGCGATCTTGGGCGCGACCGAGAAGAAGGCGGTGACCGGCGTCGGCGCGCCCTCATAGACATCGGGCGTCCACATATGGAAAGGCACGGCCGAGACCTTGAAGGCGAGGCCGACCGAAACGAAGACGATGCCGATGATGAGGCCGATCGAGGCATTGCCCTCGGCGAACATGGCGGCAAGCCCGGCAAAGTTCGTGGTGCCTGCGAAGCCATAGACGAGCGAGCAGCCATAGAGCAGCATGCCCGAGGACAGAGCCCCCAAAACGAAATATTTGAGGCCGGCTTCTGTCGACTGCGCGCTGTCGCGCTTGAAGGCGGCGACGACGTAGAGGGCAAGGCTCTGCAGCTCGAGGCCGATATAGAGGCTGATGAGGTCGTTCGCCGAGATCATCATCAGCATGCCGGTCGTCGCCAGCAGCACCAGCACCGGGAACTCGAAGCGGGCGATCCTCTCGCGCTCGTTATAGGCCATCGCCATGACGATCGAGACGGCGGAACCGATCAGCACCAGCACCTTCATGAAGAGCGCGAAGCCGTCGGTGATGAACATGCCGTTGAGGCCGATCTGCCGGTCGCCGCCGCGCGCGAGCGCGACCGCGAGGACGAGAACGAGGGCGAGGACGGCGAGCCAGGAGACGAGCCTGGTCGACCCTTCGCCGCGGAAGACTCCCAGCATGAGGAGCGCCATCGCCGAGCAGACCGTGAGGATCTCGGGCAGCGCCGGCAGGATGGTGGGGACGGAGACGACCGGCATCAGAAGGCCTCGGCTGATTTCAAATTCACCCTCTCCCGCCTGAACTTCTCCCTCTCCCGCTTGCTCTCGGCGAAGCCTTGCTTCGCCTCTCGCGGCAGCGGAAACCTGCGGTTTCCGCGAGAGCGGGAGAGGGTCGGGGTGAGGGTATGGGCTGGCGACAGAAACCGGTGTGCCTGCGCGATCGCGTCAGCCCTTACCCTGCCCTCTCCCGTAAACGCGAGAGCGGTTTTCGTCGATGAGATGAGAATTGCCCCTCCCATCACCGCACCGCCGTGACGGTGGCGTCGGGGAGGCCCGCCGCCTTCTGCGCGCCCTCGACGCGGTCGATGAGGTTCGCGACCGAAGGCTGCATCGGCTTCAGGAAGCTCGACGGATAAAGCCCCATCCACAGCACGAGGGCGACGATCGGCGCGAAGACCAGCACCTCGCGCGGGCTGAGATCGAGCATCGAGCGCACATCGGCGCGCGTGATGACGCCGAACACGACGCGGCGATAGAGGTAGAGCATGTACGCGGCGCTGAGAATAATGCCGGTGGTGGCGAGAAACGCTCCCCAGGTGCTGACCTGGAAAGCGCCGACCAGGACCAGGAACTCGCCGACGAAGCCGCTGGTGCCGGGCAGTCCTACCGAGGCCAGCATGAAGAGCATGAAGACAAAGGCGTATTTCGGCATGTTGTCGGCGAGCCCACCGTAGCGGGCGATTTCGCGCGTATGCAGGCGGTCATAGACGACGCCGACGACGAGGAAGAGCGCCGAGGAGACGAGACCGTGGCTCAGCATCTGCAAGATGGCGCCCTGCAGCCCCTCCTGCGTGATCGTGAAGATGCCGAGAGTGACGATGCCCATATGCGCCACGGATGAATAGGCGATCAGCTTCTTCATGTCGTCCTGCGCCAGGGCGACGAGCGAGGTGTAGATGATGGCGACGATGCTGAGGGTGAAAATGAGCGGCGTGAAATAGGCCGTCGCCAGCGGGAACATCGGCAGCGAGAAGCGGACGAAGCCGTAGCCGCCCATCTTCAGGAGGACGCCTGCCAGGATGACCGACCCCGCCGTCGGCGCCTCGACATGGGCATCGGGCAGCCAGGTGTGCACCGGCCACATCGGCACTTTCACGGCGAAGGAGGCGAAGAAGGCGAGCCACAGCCATTTCTGCATCCCGGCCGGGAAGTTGAAGGCCATTGCGGTCGGAATGTCGGTCGATCCCGTCTCGAAATAGATCGCCAGGATGGCGAGCAGCATCAGGACCGAGCCCAAGAGCGTGTAGAGGAAGAATTTGAAGGACGCGTAGACGCGCCGCGGCCCGCCCCAGATGCCGATGATGAGGAACATCGGAATGAGGACGCCCTCGAAGAACATGTAGAAGACGATGAAGTCGAGCGCGCAGAACATGCCGACCATCAGCGTCTCGAGGACGAGGAAGGCGATCATGTATTCCTTGACGCGGCTCGTCACCGAGATCCAGCTCGCGATGACGCAGAGCACGGTGAGGAAGGTCGACAGCAGCACGAAGAAGAGCGAGATGCCGTCGATTCCCATGTGGTAGGCGATGTTGAAGGTCGGGACCCAATCGCTCTGCTCGACGAATTGGAAGTCCGAGGTGGTGGGATCGAAATTCACCCAGATGAAGAGCGACAGGACGAAGGTGGCGAGCGAGGTCCAGAGCGCGATCCAGCGCGCATTGCGCGCGACCGCCTCGGGCGCGCCGCGCAGCACCAGGATCAGCACCGCGCCGAGGAGCGGCAGGAACGTCGTCACCGTCAGATAAGGAAAACCGCTGGTCATCGCCGCTTGCCCGTCCTTATCCGACCACCCGCACGAGATACCACGAGACCAGGATTACGACGCCGATGAGGATGGCGAAGGCGTAGTGGTAGAGATAACCGGTCTGCAGCCGGCTCGCCCGCACCGAGAGATCGCGCGTCACGGCCGAGAGACCATCGGGGCCGAGCCCGTCGATCGTCGCTCCGTCGCCCTGCTTCCAGAGGCCGAAGCCCAACGCCATGGCCGGCCGCACGAGAAGCCGGTCATAGAGCTCGTCGAAATAGTATTTGTTCAGCACCAGCAGATAGAGCGCGTGAATGCGCTGCGTGACGAGGTCGGGCAGCGCCGGCCGCAGCATGTAGAAGACATAGGCCGTGGCGATGCCGGTGACGGCGGCGATGAGCGGCAGCAAGGAGACGATCTCCGGCACGCCTTCATGGGCGCGGCCCAGCGAGTCGTGGTCGGCGAGCACCAGGATCGAATCGCGCCAGAAGGCGGCGCGCCCCTCGCCGACGAAGGCCTCGTAGCCGATGGCGCCGGCGAAGACGGCGCCCGCCGCGAGGACGAAGAGCGGGATCAGCATCACGCCAGGCGATTCATGGACGTGGTGCATGACCTCGTGGTCGGCGCGCGGGCTGCCGTGGAAGGTCATGATGAGGAGGCGCCAGGAGTAGAAGGCGGTGATGAAGGCGGCGAAGACGCCGAGCCAATAGGCATAGGTGCCGACACCGGTTCCCGCCGCCCAGGCCGCCTCGATGATCGTATCCTTCGAGAAATATCCAGAGAAGTACGGAATGCCGGCGAGCGCGAGGCTGCCGATCCACATGACGGCATAGGTGCAGGGCACGCGGCGCCAGATGCCGCCCATCTTGCGCATATCCTGCTCGCCCGACATGGCATGGATGACCGAGCCCGCGCCCAAGAAGAGCAGCGCCTTGAAAAAGGCATGGGTCATGAGATGGAAAATCGCCGCCGAGTAGGCGGACACCCCCGCGGCGAAGAACATGTAGCCCAACTGGCTGCAGGTCGAATAGGCGATCACGCGCTTGATGTCGTTCTGGGCCATGCCGATCGTCGCCGCGAACATCGCCGTCGTCCCGCCGATGACGACGACGACGGCGAGCGCCGTCGGCGCGTATTCGAAAAGCGGCGAAAGGCGCACCACCATGAAGACGCCGGCCGTCACCATCGTCGCCGCGTGAATGAGGGCGGAGACCGGCGTCGGCCCCTCCATTGCGTCCGGCAGCCAGGTATGAAGCCCGAGCTGCGCCGATTTTCCCATGGCGCCGATAAAGAGGAGAATACAGGTGACGGTAAGCGCGTCGACCTGCCAGCCGAGGAAGTTGATGGTGTTCCCGGCCATGTCGGCGGCGCCGGCGAAGACCGGATCGAATTGCAGGGTTCCGAAGATGAGAAAGACGGCAAAGATGCCGAGGGAGAAGCCGAAATCGCCGACGCGGTTGACAACGAAGGCCTTGATGGCCGCGGCGTTCGCGGTCGGCCGGTCATACCAGAAGCCGACGAGCAGATAGGAGCAGAGGCCGACGCCCTCCCAGCCGAAGAAGAGCTGGACGAAATTGTCCGACGTCACCAGCATCAGCATGAAAAAGGTGAAGAAGCTGAGATAGGCCATGAAGCGCGGGATCGAGCTGTCATGGGCCATGTATCCGACCGAATAGATATGCACCATCGCCGAGACCAGGGTCACGACGAGCAGCATCACGGCAGAGAGCGTGTCGAGGCGGAGCGCCCAGCGGACCTGGAGCTCGCCCGTGTCGATCCAGGTGAAAAGGTCGATGATGCGGCCGTGGCCCAGAACGGCGACGTCGTAGAAGACGAAGACGCTCAAGACCGCCGAAGCGCAGAGCGCGCCGCAGGTCACGAGCTGCGCGCCGCGGTCGCCGATCTGGCGGCCGAAGAGCCCGGCCAGGATCGCGGCGGCGAGCGGCAGGAAGACGGCGATGATGGCGAGCACGCGGCGGCCCTCAGCCCTTCATGAGGTTGATGTCTTCGACGGCGATCGTGCCGCGATTGCGGAAGTAGACGACGAGGATGGCAAGGCCGATCGCCGCCTCGGCCGCGGCGACCGTGAGGACGAACATGGCGAAGACCTGCCCGACCATGTCGTGCAGGAAGGCGGAGAAGGCGACGAAGTTGATGTTGACGGCGAGCAGGATGAGCTCGATCGACATCAGGATGATGATGACGTTCTTCCGGTTGAGGAAGATGCCGAAGATGCCGAGGGTGAACAGCACCGCAGCGACGGTGAGGTAATGCGCCAGTCCGATCGCCATCACCGTTTCACACCCCCTTCCCGACTTCGATCTTGACGATTTCGACCGAGGCGGCGCGCGGCCGGTAGACCTGCGCCGAGGAATCCTGGCGCCGCACGCCCGCCCGCGCCCGCAGCGTCAGCACGATGGCGCCGATCATCGCGATGAGAAGCACAATGCCCGAGGCCTGGAAGGCGTAGATGTAGCGCGTGTAGAGCAGATCGCCGAGCGCCTGCGTATTCGTCACCTGGGCGGTGGCCGGGAGCGGCGCCGCCAGCACGGAGGCGATATTGGGCGCCAGCGCCCAATAGCCGATGACGAGAACGAGCTCGGCAAAGAGAATGAAGCCGATCAAGGCGCCGATCGGCAGGTATTGCAGGAAGCCGTGTCTCAGCTCGACGAAATTGATGTCGAGCATCATGACGACGAAGAGGAAGAGCACGGCGACCGCGCCGACATAGACGATGACGAGAATCATCGCCAGAAACTCGGCGCCGAGCAGCACGAAGAGGGCGGCCGCGTTGAAGAAGGCGAGGATGAGGAAAAGGACGGAGTGCACGGGATTGCGCGCCGAGATGACCATGACGCCGGAGGCGACGGCGACCGCGGCGAAGACATAGAAGCAGACCGCCTGGATGATCATGGCTGCCTCGCGACCATGCTGTCCCTCGCCCCTCGTGGGAGAGGGAGGGGACCCATGCGCGGCGTGGGGAGGGCGAGAGGTTTCGCCCCGCCGCGCCACATGCTTGGGCGGCGAGGCTCCTCACCTCGGCCCTCTCCCACAAGGCGGCCCTTACAAGACCTCCTCCCCTTCGGGGAGAGGGCAGGGTCAGAGGTATCGCGGCGGGGCCAAATCTTTGAAAGGCAGCAACTTGCCCTCACCCCGACTCTCTCCCGCTCTCGGGGAAACCGAAGGTTTCCGCTGCCGCGACAGGCGAACCAAGGCTTCGCCGAGAGCAAGCGGGAGAAGGAGATTCGCGAAGCGCACACAAGGGGAAAGAGAGGTGTCATGAGAGAGAGATCGCTCATCCTCATCAACGGTACGCCGCGTCGAGCGCGAGGTTCTTCGCGATCTCGGCCTCCCAGCGATCGCCATTCGCGAGCAGCTTCTCCTTGTTATAGAAGAGTTCTTCGCGCGTCTCGGCGGCGAATTCGAAATTGGGGCCCTCGACGATCGCGTCCACGGGGCAAGCCTCCTGGCAGAACCCGCAATAAATGCACTTCGTCATGTCGATGTCGTAGCGCGTCGTCCGGCGGCTGCCATCCTCGCGCGGCTCGGCTTCGATGGTGATGGCGAGAGCGGGGCAGATCGCCTCGCAGAGCTTGCAGGCGATGCAGCGCTCTTCGCCATTGGGATAGCGGCGCAGCGCGTGCTCGCCGCGAAAGCGCGGGCTGAGCGGCCCCTTCTCGTAAGGGTAGTTCACCGTCACCGGCTGCTTGAACATGTATTTCAAGGTAAGCCAGAGCCCTGAGATGAGCTCGGTCAGCAGCAGGCTCCGCGCACCGCGGTCGAGGAACGCCATGTCAACACATCCTTGTCCGAGGCCGGGCGGCGTCCGTCATGTCGGCAGCATCCCGAAGGCGGTCAGAAACGCGGCCGTCAGCACCAGCCAGAACAGCGACAATGGGAGAAACACCTTCCAGCCGAGCCGCATGAGCTGGTCGTAGCGGAAGCGCGGGAAGGTGGCGCGCACCCAGAGGAAGCAGAAGAAGCAGAAGGCGATCTTCAGGAAGAACCAGATCGGGCCCGGAACCCAGGTGAAAGGCGGCACGCCGAAGGGCGCGAGCCAGCCCCCGAGGAAGAGGATCGAGGTCATGGCGCTGACCAGGATCATGTTGGCGTATTCGCCGAGGAAGAAGAGCGCGAAGGTCATCGCCGAATATTCGACGAAATAACCGGCGACGAGCTCGGACTCGCCCTCGGGCAGGTCGAAGGGCGAGCGGTTTGTCTCGGCGAGTCCCGAGATGAAGAAGACCACCGCCATCGGCAGCAGCGGAATGACGTACCAGAGATGGCGCTGCGCCAGCACGATGTCGCTGATGTTGAGCGAGCCGGCGCAGAGCAGCACGGTGACCATGACGAAGCCGATCGAGACTTCGTAGGACACCATCTGCGCCGCCGAGCGTAGCGCGCCGAGGAAGGCGTATTTCGAGTTCGAGGCCCAGCCCGCCATGATGATGCCGTAGACGCCGAGCGAGCTGATGGCGAAGAGGTAAAGGATCCCGACATTGATGTTGGAGAGGACGACGCCGGGATCGAAGGGAATGACCGCCCAGGCAATAAGCGCCAGCACGAAGGTCAGCATCGGCGCCGCAGCGAAGACGACGCGGTTGGCGCCGCTCGGGATCACCGTCTCCTTCATGAAGAGCTTCAAGCCGTCGGCGAGCGGCTGAAGGAGGCCGAAGGGACCGACGACATTGGGTCCCTTGCGGAGCTGGGCGGCGGCCAGCACCTTGCGCTCCGCATAGGTCGCATAGGCGACGACGAGGAGCAGAGGCACGACGATCGCCAGGATCTCGAGGACCATGGCGACCAGCGGCAAGGCGTAGCCGCTCCAGAAATCGCCCTCAGCCATGGGTGCCCGTCTTGGCGGCCGGCCGATGCGCCGCCCTGTAGACCTCGCTGCATGCCGCCATGGTCGGCGAGGCGCGGCTGATGGGATCGGTCAGGTAGAAGTCGCCGATCGGATAGGCGAAGGGAACCGGCTCGATGGCACCTTTCGTGCCGAAGGAGCCCCAAGCCGCGCGCGGCGCCTCGTCGAGCTGCGCAAATTGCGGATAGGCCGCGACGAGGTGGCCGCGGAGCTGCGTCAGCGAATCATACGGCAGCTTCTTGCCGAGCACTTCGGAGAGGGCGCGCAGGATGGTCCAATCCTCGCGCGCGTCCCCGGGCGGGTAGACGGCGCGCCGCACCGCCTGGACGCGGCCCTCTGTATTGACGTAGAGCGCGTCCTTTTCCGTATAGGCGGCGCCCGGCAGAACGACATCGGCGCGATGGGCGCCGGCATCGCCGTGATGGCCCTGATAGATGACGAAGGCGCGGCCGAGCCGCTTCGTGTCGATCTCGTCGGCGCCCAGCAGGTAGACCGCCTCGATGACGCCGCTTTCGCAGCCCGCGAGGATCGCATCGCAGTCGCGCCCGCCGGCCCCGGGCACGAAACCGATCTCGAGGCCGCCGACGCGCGCCGCGGCGGTATGCAGCAGGTTGAAGCCGTTCCAATCCTCGCGCACCATGTTGCAGCTCTCGGCGAGGCGGCGAGCGGCTTCCAGAATGGCGGCCCCGTCAGGCCGGGCCAAGGCGCCCATGCCGAGAATCAGCATCGGCTTCTTCGCGGTTTTCAGCACCTCGCCCCAGCTGTGATTGCCGCCGGCGAGATCGTCCAGAATCTCGGGGCCGAGACCGAGCTGGACGACGGGGAAAGTAAGATCGAGCCGGGGTCCGATCGCCGCCACCTTGAACTTGCCCTGGAGATAGCGCTTGCGCAGCCGCGCATTGACGAGCGCGCCTTCCCAGCGCGGGTTGGTGCCGATGAGCAGGCAGGCATCGGCCTCCTCGATGCCGGCAATCGTCGTGTTGAAGAGATAGCCGGCGCGGCAGCCGGGATCGATCTTGGCGCCGTCTTGACGGCAATCGAGATTGGCGGAGCCGAGCGACGCCATCAGCTCCTTCAGCGCCAGCATCGCCTCGACATCGGCGAGATCGCCGGCGAGCGCCGCGATCTTGGCGCCGGCAAGCCCCTGGAGCCGCTCGGCGATGGCGGCGAAGGTCTCGCCCCAGCTCGCCTCGACGAGCCGTCCGTCGCGGCGCAGATAGGGCCGGTCGAGGCGGCGCCGCGTCAGCCCGTCGAGGGCGAAGCGGGTCTTGTCGGAGATCCACTCCTCGTTGATCGCCTCGTTGAGGCGCGGCAGGATGCGCAGCACCTGCGGCCCGCGCGAATCGACGCGGATGTTGCTGCCGACGGCATCGAGCACGTCGACGCTTTCGGTTTTGCGCAGCTCCCAGGGCCGCGCGATGAAGGCGTAGGGTTTGGAGGTGAGCGCGCCGACGGGGCAGAGATCGATGATGTTGGCCGAGAGCTCGGAGGTCAGCGCCTTTTCGATATAGGTGCCGATCTCCATTGCTTCGCCGCGGCCCGTCGCGCCCAGCTCCTCGACGCCGGCGATCTCAGTCGCGAAGCGGATGCAGCGCGTGCAATGAATGCAGCGGTTCATGCTCGTCTTGACGAGCGGGCCGAAATTCTTGTCCTTGACCGCGCGCTTGTTCTCCTCGAAGCGGCCGCGATCGAAGCCGTAGGCCATCGCCTGGTCCTGCAGGTCGCATTCGCCGCCCTGGTCGCAGATCGGGCAGTCGAGCGGGTGGTTGATGAGGAGGAACTCCATCACCCCCTTGCGCGCCTTTTTTGCCTTCTCCGACTTGGTATGGATCACCATGTTGTCGGCGGCCGGCATGGCGCAGGAGGCGATCGGCTTCGGCGCCTTCTCCTGCTCGACAAGGCACATGCGGCAATTGCCGGCGATCGCCAGCCGCTCATGGAAGCAGAAATGCGGCACCTCGATGCCGAGCCGCTGCGCCGCCTGCAGCACCGTCGTCCCCGGCGGCACTTCGATCTCCTGCCCGTCGATCGTGAGCTTAGGCATGTGCGAGGTCCGAGCGCTGCATCTGTATCTTGCGTCCTTCGAGACGCGCTCCTGCGGAGCGCTCCTCAGGATGAGGGGAAATGTGAATCGCAGTACGGACCCTCCTCACCCTGAGGAGGCCGCGCCAGCGGCCGTCTCGAAGGACGCATGGTCGCGATCCCATGCGTGCCTCCCTCACGCGGCCCGCCGCGCCGCGGCTTCGCGGTACTGCCGGATGCGCGCCTCCATCTCCGGCCGGAAATGGCGGATAAGGCCTTGGATGGGCCAGGCCGCGGCATCGCCCAATGCGCAGATCGTATGCCCCTCGATCTCGTAGGAGACGTCGAGCAGCATGTCGATCTCGGCAACCTCGGCCTCGCCTTTCACCATTCGCTCCATGACCCGCCACATCCATCCCGTGCCCTCCCGGCAGGGGGTGCACTGGCCGCAACTTTCGTGCTTGTAGAATTTCGAGAGGCGGGCGATCGCTTTGACGATATCGGTCGACTTGTCCATGACGATGACGGCAGCGGTGCCGAGCCCGCTCTTCACGTCGCGCAGCGCGTCGAAATCCATCAGCACCGTGTCGCAGACGGATTTCGGGATGACCGGCACCGAGGAGCCGCCCGGGATGACGGCAAGGAGATTGTCCCACCCGCCCCGCACGCCGCCCGCATGGCGCTCGATGAGCTCCCGCAAGGGAATGCCCATCGCCTCCTCGACATTGCAAGGCGCGTTGATGTGGCCCGAGATGCAGAAGACCTTGGTCCCTTCGTTCTTTGGCCTGCCGATGCCCGCGAACCAGGCGGCGCCGCGGCGCAGGATCGTGGGCGCCACGGCGATCGTCTCGACATTGTTGACGGTGCTGGGGCAGCCATAGAGCCCGACCGCCGCCGGGAAGGGCGGCTTCAAGCGCGGCTGCCCTTTGCGGCCCTCGAGGCTTTCGAGCAGCGCCGTCTCCTCGCCGCAAATATAGGCGCCGGCGCCGCGATGCAGGATGATCTCGAAATCGTAGCCCGAGCCGCAGGCATTCTTGCCGATGAGTCCCGCCGCGTAGGCCTCGTCGATGGCGGCTTGGAGGCGCAGCGCCTCGTTGTAGAACTCGCCGCGGATATAGATGAACGCCGCTTGCGCGCCCATCCCGACACCGGCGAGAAGGCAGCCCTCGATCAGCTTGTGCGGATCGTTGCGGATGATATCGCGATCCTTGCAGGTGCCGGGCTCGCTCTCATCGGCGTTGACGACGAGATAGCAGGGCCGGTCGCTCTGCTTCGGCATGAAGGACCATTTGAGCCCGGTCGGGAAGCCGGCACCGCCCCGCCCGCGCAGGCCCGATTTCTTCACCTCGTCGACGATCCAGTCCCGCCCCTTCGCGATGAGCGCCTTGGTGCCGTCCCAGTCGCCGCGGGCGCGGGCGCCGGCAAGGCGCCAATCATGCTGCCCATAAAGGTTGGTGAAGATGCGGTCTTCGTCACGCAGCATTCGGGTCTCCCGCGAGCTTCACCCCATGCAAGGTCGTGGGGCCCGTGACGGGCGCCGATCCCTGGCGCTTGATGACGGAGCCCGGTGGCGGCACCTCGCCGCGCGCCAGCTCGTCGATCAACGCTTCCGTCGCGGGGCCGTCGAGGTCTTCATAGAAATCGTCGTTCACCTGGATGATGGGGGCATTGACGCAGGCGCCGAGGCACTCGACCTCGGTGAGCGTGAACTGCCCGTCCGCCGTCGTCTCGCCGATCTCGATGCCGAGCTTCTTGCGGCAGGCGGCGACGACCTCGTCGGAGCCGCGCAGCCAGCACGGCGTCGTCGTGCAGATCTGGAAGTAATGCCGGCCGACCGGGCGAAGGTTGAACATCGAATAGAAGGTTGCGACCTCGTAGACGCGGATCGGCGCCATTTCCAGCATCTCCGCCACCACGTCCATCGCCGCGCGCGGCAGCCAATTGCCGCATTGGCGCTGCGCCAGATCGAGGAGCGGCAGCACCGCGCTCGCCTGCCGTCCCGGCGGGTATTTCGCGATATGCGCCTTCGCCTTCGCCAGATTCTCCGGCGTGAAGGCGAAGCTCTCCGGCTGCAACACCGGCGTCTCGTTGGTCTCGCCGCTCATCGGTCGATGCTGCCGAACACGATGTCCATCGAGCCGATGATCGCCACGACATCGGCGAGCATGTGCCCCTTCGACATGAAATCGATCCCTTGGAGAAAGCAGTAATCCGGGCTGCGGATCTTGCAGCGATAGGGCCGGTTGCTGCCGTCGGCGACGAGATAGACGCCGAACTCGCCCTTCGGCGCCTCGACGGCGCAATAGGTCTCGCCCGCCGGCACGTGATAGCCCTCGGTATAGAGCTTGAAGTGATGGATCAGGGCTTCCATCGACTGTTTCATCTCGCCGCGCGGCGGCGGCGCCACCTTGCGGTCATTGACCTTGACCGGCCCCGGCGGCATCTGCGCCAGCGCCTGCCGGATGATGCGGAGCGACTGCCGCATCTCCTCTATGCGCACGAGATAGCGGTCGAAACAATCGCCGTTCTTGCCGATCGGCACGTCGAAATCCATCGCGGCATAGGCGTCGTAGGGCTGCGCGCGGCGCAGATCCCAGGGCACGCCCGAGGCGCGCAGCATGGGGCCGGCAAAGCCCCAATCCTGCGCCTGCTGCGCCGAGACGATGCCGATATCGACGGTGCGCTGGCGGAAGATGCGGTTCTCGGTCAGCAGCTCCTCGATGTCGTCGATGACCTTGGGAAAGGTGTCGCAGAAGCCGAGAATGTCCTCGGCGAGGCCCGTCGGCAGGTCCTGATGCACGCCGCCCGGGCGGAAATAGGCGGCGTGAAGACGGGCGCCGCAGACGCGCTCGTAGAACTCCATCAGCCGCTCGCGCTCCTCGAAGCCCCAGAGGAACGGCGTGATGGCGCCGACATCGAGGGCGAAGGCGGTGATGTTGAGGAGATGGTTCAGGATCCGTGTGATCTCGGCATAGAGCACGCGGATGTATTGCGCGCGCGGCGGCGCGGTGATGCCGAGGAGCTTCTCGACCGCCAGCGCGTAGGCGTGCTCCATGCACATCGGCGAGACATAGTCGAGCCGATCGAAATACGGTACCGCCTGGAGATAGGTCTTGTATTCGATGAGCTTCTCGGTGCCGCGATGGAGGAGCCCGATATGGGCGTCTGCCCGCTCGATCACCTCGCCATCCATTTCGAGGACGAGGCGCAGCACGCCATGGGCCGCCGGGTGCTGCGGCCCGAAATTCATCGTGAAATTCTTGATCTGCACCTGCGGCGCATCGGCGCCAACCGGCTGATCCTTCATCAGCGTGTCGCGCGCCTCGCTCATGGCGTCTGTCCCCGCGCCTTCTCGTCGCCCGGCAGGATCTCGTTCATTCCCTCCCAGGGCGACAGGAAATCGAAGCTGCGGAATTCCTGCTTCAGCTTCACCTTCTCGTAAACGACGCGCTTCTGCTCCTCGTCATAGCGCAGCTCGACATAGCCGGTGAGCGGGAAATCCTTCCGCAGCGGGTGGCCCTCGAAGCCGTAATCCGTGAGAAGACGCCTCAGATCGGGGTGATCGGAAAAATAGATGCCGAAGAGGTCCCAGGCCTCACGCTCGAACCAGCCGGCCGCGCTCCATAGACCCGTGACGGACGGCACCGGCGTCTCCTCGTCGGCGGTGACCTTGACGCGGATACGCTGATTGAGGGCGAGGCTCAAGAGGTGGTAGACGACCTCGAAGCGCTCGGCGCGGTCCGGGTAATCGACGCCGCAGAGATCGACCAGCACGGCGAAACGGCATTTCGAATCGTCGCGAAGGAACGCCATAACGCGGAGAATGCTTTCGCGCTTGGCCGTGACCACGAGCTGACCATGCGTGATGCTGGTCGCGAAGACATCCGCCGACAGCGCCCCCTTGATGTGGTCGCCGAGCTCTTTCAGTGCCTCTGCTGCCATAGCCTATCGATGATCTTTGCTTCCCGGCTCAGCGCGCGAAAACCCGCTGGCGCTTGATCTTCTTTTGCAGTTGCAGGACGCCGTAGAGCAACGCCTCGGCCGTCGGCGGACAACCCGGGACGTAAATGTCGACCGGAACGATGCGGTCGCAGCCGCGCACCACAGAATAGGAATAGTGATAATAGCCGCCGCCATTGGCGCAGGAGCCCATGGAGATGACCCAGCGCGGCTCCGCCATCTGATCGTAGACCTTGCGCAAGGCGGGCGCCATCTTGTTGCACAGCGTCCCGGCGACGATCATCACGTCCGATTGCCGCGGACTCGGCCGGAAGACGACGCCGAAGCGGTCGAGATCGTAGCGGCTGGCGCCCGTGTGCATCATCTCGACGGCGCAGCAGGCGAGCCCGAAGGTCATCGGCCAGAGCGAGCCGCTGCGCGCCCAGTTGACGAGCTTGTCGAGCTGCGCCACGACGAACCCCTTGTCCTGGACTTCCTCGCCCATCCGCCGCAGCACCGCGTCCTGCTGGGCGCCGGGCGGGAGCGGCGCGAGCGCGGCGGGCGTCAGGCTCGCAGGCATGCTCCGGCTCACTCCCATTCGAGCGCTCCCTTCCGCCACTCATAGATGAAGCCGACGGTCAGCACGCCGAGGAAGACGATCATCGACCAGAATCCGAGAAGGCCGAGACGGCCCAGCGAGACGGCCCAGGGAAAGAGGAAGGCGACTTCGAGATCGAAGATGATGAACAGGATGGCGACCAGATAGAAGCGCACGTCGAACTTTTTGCGCGCGTCCTGGAACGGCTCGAACCCGCATTCATAGGCCGAAAGCTTTTCCGAATCGGGGTTCTGCCGGGCGACCACCAGGGAAGCGACGACGATCACGACGGCAAGCCCGACGGCGATGCCGAGGAAGATCAGGATCGGCAGATATTCGCGCAGCAGTTCCATTGCGCGCACTCCTTACGACAAACTTGCCGCAGACGCCAGAGCGGGAAGGGCCGCCGATACGACGCCCGAGGGGCGAACCGGCGCGGGACGCTGTTGCCGATCATATAAGCAAGCCGTCGCCCAAAGGGAAGCGCGGAATACGGCCGATTCTCTGGGGTTCGGCTATTCCGGCGCGGGGTCCCGAGAGGCGGTCGGCGCGGCGCCGAGGGGCTGGAGATGCGGGCCCCTGCCGGAGGGGCTACTGCGAGGAATGGAATGAGGAGATCCGGCGCGAGTGGCGGGAGTGGCGGGGCTCGAACCCGTGACCTCCGGCGTGACAGGCCGGCGCTCTAACCAGCTGAGCTACACCCCCGCAGCCCTCGCTCCGAGGCGGCGACTGATACTCTCACGCCCCCCGCAGTGTCAATCCGACAATGCGCCGCCGCTGGAGTCGCCAGGCCGGTTCTCCCGCGGCGAGACGGCGGCGTCGCGTCGCCGCCTCGCCAAGAGGGTATGCCGCGCTCAGATTCCGATCTGGGTGACGAATTTCGTGTTGAGATAGGCCTCGATCGCCTCCGAGCCGCCTTCCGAGCCGTAGCCCGAATCCTTGACGCCGCCGAAGGGAACCTCCGGCAGGGCGAGACCATGGTGGTTGATCGAGACCATGCCGCTCTCGATGGCGCTGCCGATCGCGGCCGCCGTCTTCGCGGACCGCGTATAGGCGTAGGCGGCAAGGCCGTAGGGCAAGCGGTTCGCCTCCTCGACGGCACCGTCGAAATCCTTGAAGGGAGCGATGAGGGCGACCGGACCGAAAGGCTCCTCATTCATGATCCGCGCATCGCGCGGGACATCGGTCAGCACGGTCGGCTCGAAGAAGTAACCCTTGTTGCCGATCCGCTTGCCGCCGGTACGGAGCTTGCCGCCCTTCTGCACGGCGTCGGCGACGAAGCCTTCCATTGCCTCGACCCGGCGCGCATGCGCGAGCGGCCCCATCTGGACCTTCTCGTCCATGCCGTCGCCGACGCGGACGGCCTTCGTGTGGGCGATGAATTTGTCGAGGAAGCTTTCATAGACCGGCTCTTGCACGAGCATGCGCGTCGGCGAGACGCAGACCTGGCCGGCATTGCGGTATTTGTTGGCGGACAAGAGCTTCGCCGCGGCGTCGATGTCGGCATCGGCGAAGACGATCGCCGGCGCATGGCCGCCGAGCTCCATCGTCGCCCGCTTCATGTATTTCCCGGCTAGCATCGCGAGGTGCTTGCCGACGGCGGTCGAGCCGGTGAAGGAGATCTTGCGGATGACAGGATGCGGGATCAGGTACTCGGAGACCTCGGCCGGCACGCCGAAGACGAGGTTGACGACGCCGCTCGGTACGCCGGCATCGGCATAGGCGCGAACGAGCTCGGCGCAGGAGCCGGGCGTCTCCTCCGGTCCCTTGATGATGATCGAGCAGCCGGCGGCGAGGGCTAGCGAGATCTTGCGCACCGCCTGGTTGACCGGGAAGTTCCACGGGGTAAAGGCCGCGACGGGCCCGACCGGTTCCTTGATGACGAGCTGGTAAATGCCGTCGGCGCGGGCCGGTACGATGCGGCCATAGGCCCGGCGCCCCTCCTCGGAGAACCAGTCGATGAGGTCGCCGCCGGCGAGCACCTCCATGCGCGCCTGGGCGAGCGGCTTGCCCTGCTCCTGGGTCATGATCCGCGCGATGTCCTCGGCGCGGGCGCGCAGATTGTCGGCGGCCTTGCGCATGATCTTGTAGCGGTCGAACGCTGAAACCTTGCGCCATGTCTTGAAGCCCCGTTCCGCGGCGGCAAGGGCGCGATCGAGATCGCTCTGCTCGGCATGCGCGACGGCCCCGATCGGTTCGGCCGTGGCGGGATTGAGGACGGGAATGGTGCGGCCGGCCGCGCCCCTGCTCCAGCCGCCATCGATGTAAAGCGACACATCGGGATACATGCTTCCTCCTCGCCCGCTCGGGTCTTCGTGGCCGCTCCGACTCAAGGCCGGATCGCGCTGCGAATTCCTAGCCCATAGGAACACGCGACTCAACCCACGCTTGGCGCAGTGCTGGCCCGCCGGCAGCGAGACGGAGGCGTTCAGCCGGCGTCGCGAAACGTTTCGAGCGGGACGAGCGCCCCGCGGCTGAGGCGCCGCGCAATATCGTCCCATTCCCCGGCCGAGGGTTCGTGACGCGCGATGCGGGCGAGCTGGTGATAGCGCCGCGCATCCTCGAGGCGAGCGCAGAGCTCCGGGACGCCGGAGATCAGCAAGCGCTGAGTCTCATCGATGACACCGCTGTCGCCGACAGCGCGCAGTGGGAATTCGTCGCCGCGGAAGAGATGGATTCCCATGATGATGCTGGGCGCGGCCGAGCCCGGGCGAATGAAGGGCGCGAACAGCCGTCCCGTGACCGCGACAGCCCCGTTGTGCTGGAAGATGCTCGAGGAGAAGAGCGGGGCCGCTCTCCGCAGCACATCCTCAATCAGCGAGCCGACATAGCGGCGGTACGCCCCTCGCAAGGCCTCATAGACGGGCCTGCCGGTCGGATCTCCGCCGAAGCGGCGCACGCACTCCTCGCCGCAATAGCGATAGACGACCTCCTCATCGCGCTCGGCGATGACGAGGTCGGGCAGCAGATCGGGCGGGATGAGCGCGCGGTCGCCGCTCCATTGGGCGACCGCGGCTCCCCTCCGGCTGTCCTCCCAGAAGCGAAGCAGCGAGAGGAAGTCCGGAGCGGCGAAGAAATTGCGCAGCACGGCGGCAACATAGCCGACCGGTACGCGCGAGGTGAACGCCCAGGAGCGCGGCGCGACAACAGACCGCGTCTTCTGCCGGCGCCGATCATTGGTGGGCGATGACGGGATCGAACCGCCGACCCTCTCGGTGTAAACGAGACGCTCTACCGCTGAGCTAATCGCCCGGCCGGCGCCCTATCGGCCGCCGCGCCGGAGCATAACGGAAGCTCAGAAAAAGAAAACCGGCCGCGAGCGATGCCGGCCGGTTCTCCGAAGAGAGGCGTATCGAGGCGCGCGATCAGTTCACCGCGTCTTTGAGGCCCTTGCCCGCCTTGAATTTCGGCTGCTTGGAGGCAGGGATGCTGATCTTCTGACCAGTCCGGGGATTGCGGCCCTCGGAGGCCGCCCGCTTCGAGACCGTGAAAGTGCCGAACCCGACGAGACGCACTTCATCGCCCTTCTTCAGCGAGTGCGTAATCGAGTCGAAGACAGCGTCGACAGCCTTGGTCGCATCCGCTTTTTTCAGATTGGCGACAGACGCGACGGCGTCGACGAGCTCATTCTTGTTCACGAGATGGCCCCCCTGCTGGAAGCGGTGGTGGAATGGGATCGCGGCCCTGTCTCGGCCGCAAGGCAGTGTAGATCGGAGGAATCGCGGGCGTCAATCGCGGACGGACAGAAAAACCCGGCATTACCCAAGCAGTCAGCGGGCTTCATCTTGGGGGATGTCGCCGTATGGAGAGACGGCGACACCCCCGAAGATGGAAGATGTCATCCTAATGGGTGATGACGCCCGAGCGGTCCTCCTCACCCTTTCCGGGCAGCACCGGCGCGTTCGTCTCTTCCGTCCATTCGATCGGCACCGGCGGGCTGACGAGCGCGTGCTTCAGGAGCTCGTCGACTGTAGAGACGGGAACGATGGTCAGGCCCCGCTTCACGTTGTCCGGAATCTCGGCGAGATCCTTTTCGTTCTCCCGCGGGATCAGCACCGTCTTCAGGCCGCCGCGGAGCGCGGCGAGCAGCTTCTCCTTCAGTCCGCCGATCGGCAGGACGCGGCCGCGCAGAGTGATCTCGCCCGTCATCGCCACATCGCGGCGAATGGCGATGCCGGTCAGCACCGAGACGATCGAGGTGACCATGGCGACGCCAGCCGACGGCCCGTCCTTGGGCGTCGCGCCTTCCGGTACATGGACGTGGATGTCCTTCTTCTCGAAGGTCGAAGGCTTGATGCCGAAGGCGATCGAGCGCGATTTGACGTAACTTTCCGCCGCCTGCACCGACTCCTTCATGACATCGCCAAGCTTGCCGGTCGCCGTGACCCGGCCCTTGCCGGGTACCGTCACCGCCTCGATCGTCAAGAGCTCGCCCCCGACCTCGGTCCAGGCGAGGCCGGTGGTGACGCCGACCAGATCCTCGAGCTCGACCTCGCCGAAGCGGAAGCGGCGGACGCCGGCGAATTTCTCGAGGTTGCGCCGCGTCACCGTCACGCGCTTCAGCTTCTTCATCAAGATGTCCTTGATGGCCTTGCGCGCCAGGTTGGCGAGCTCGCGCTCGAGGTTGCGCACGCCCGCCTCCCGCGTGTAGTAGCGGATAAGGTCGCGCAGCGCATCGTCGGTGATCGACCACTCCTTCTTCTTGATGCCGTGCGCCTCCGTCTGCTTCGGAATGAGGTGGCGGCGGGCGATCTCGACCTTCTCGTCCTCGGTGTAGCCCGGGATGCGGATCAGCTCCATGCGGTCGAGCAGCGGCTGCGGCATGCGCAGCGTGTTCGCCGTGGTCACGAACATGATGTCCGAGAGGTCGTAGTCGACTTCGAGGTAATGATCGTTGAAGGTGGCGTTCTGCTCCGGGTCGAGCACTTCGAGGAGCGCCGAGGAAGGATCGCCCCGCCAATCGGCGCCGAGCTTGTCGACCTCGTCGAGCAGGAAGAGCGGGTTCGACGATTTCGCCTTCTTCATTCCCTGAATGATCTTGCCTGGCATCGAGCCGATATAGGTGCGGCGATGACCGCGGATCTCGGCCTCGTCGCGCACGCCGCCCAGCGACATACGGACGAAGTTCCGGCCCGTCGCCCGCGCGATCGACTTGCCGAGCGAGGTCTTGCCGACGCCCGGCGGGCCGACGAGGCACAGGATCGGCCCCTTCACCTTCTTCATGCGCTGCTGCACCGCGAGGTATTCGAGAATGCGCTCCTTCACCTTCTCGAGGCCGAAATGGTCGGCGTTCAGCACCTTCTCGGCGGCCTTGATGTCGCGCTTGATCTTGGTCCTGACATGCCACGGGATCGACAGCAGCCAATCGAGGTAGTTGCGCACCACCGTCGCCTCGGCCGACATCGGGCTCATCGAGCGCAGCTTCTTGACCTCGGCGATCGCCTTGTCGTGCGCCTCCTTGGAGAGCTTGGTCTTGTTGATCTTCTCTTCGAGCTCGGCCAGCTCGTCGCGCCCGTCCTCGCCCTCGCCCAGCTCTTTCTGGATCGCCTTCAACTGCTCGTTGAGGTAGTACTCGCGCTGCGTCTTCTCCATCTGCCGCTTGACGCGGTTGCGAATGCGCTTCTCGACCTGGAGGACCCCGATCTCGCCCTCCATGTAGCCGAACACCTTCTCGAGCCGTTCGGAAACGAGCTCCGTCTCGAGCAGCTCCTGCTTCTCCGGAATCTTGAGCGCGAGATGCGCGGCGATGCTGTCGGCGAGCTTACCGGAATCCTCGATCTGGTTGATCGAGACGAGGACTTCCGGCGGGATCTTCTTGTTCAGCTTGATGTATTGCTCGAACTGCGAGACGACGGTGCGGGCCAAGGCCTCGATTTCCTGGCTCTCGCCCGGCTTCTCGGCAATCGGCTCGGCATAGGCCTGGAAGAAGGCCTCATGCTCGGTGAAGCGCAGAATGCGCGCGCGCTGCCCACCCTCGACCAGCACCTTGACCGTGCCGTCCGGCAGCTTCAGAAGCTGGAGAACGGTGCCGATGGTGCCGACCGAATAGATGTCGGCCGTCGCCGGATCGTCCTGAGCGGCATTCTTTTGCGTCACCAGCAGAATCTGCTTGTCGTCCTTCATGACGTCTTCGAGGGCCCGCACCGACTTCTCGCGGCCGACGAAGAGCGGCACGATCATGTGCGGAAACACCACGATGTCGCGCAGGGGCAGCACCGGATAAAGCGAGCCGCGTGCGATTTCGGACATAGCTCCTCTTTCTCTGGACGGCCGTCTCCCCTCGATAGCAGGAGCGGCCAGAGATTGGAATGGGCGGGCACGGTTAATTTGGCGCGGCCCTACCTTCCTTCAAGTCAGGAACACGCCCGGCACCCATGCCGCGAGCGCAAGGCCTGGCCAGCTCAGGCGCCGGCGCCCTCGCCACGCCGGTCGGAATGGACGTAGAGGGGTACCGCCCGGCCTTCGACGACCTCGCGATTGATGACGATCTCGCTGACGCCATTGAGACCCGGCAGCTCGAACATCGGATCGAGGAGGATCGCCTCCATGATCGAGCGCAGCCCGCGCGCTCCGGTCTTGCGCAGGATCGCCCGATGCGCGATCGCCTTCAGCGCCTCCTCGTTGAACTCGAGGTGAACGTCCTCCATCTCGAAGAGCCGCTGATACTGCTTGACGAGGGCATTCTTGGGCTTGGTCAGGATGTCGACCAGCGCGCTCTCGTCGAGATCGTCAAGCGTCGCTACGACGGGGAGGCGGCCGACGAACTCCGGTATGAGGCCGAACTTCAAGAGGTCCTCGGGCTCGAGATCGCGCAGGATCTCGCCGGTCTTGCGCTCCTCGGGACCGCGCACCTCGGCGCCGAAGCCGATCGAGGTCCCTTGCCGGCGATGGGCGATGATCTTTTCGAGGCCGGCGAAGGCGCCGCCGCAGATGAAGAGAATGTTGGTGGTATCGACCTGCAGGAATTCCTGCTGCGGGTGCTTGCGTCCGCCTTGCGGCGGCACGCTCGCGATCGTCCCCTCCATGATTTTCAGCAGCGCCTGCTGGACGCCCTCGCCCGAAACGTCGCGGGTGATCGAAGGATTGTCGGATTTGCGGCTGATCTTGTCGACCTCGTCGATATAGACGATGCCGCGCTGCGCCCGCTCGACATTGTAATCGGCCGATTGCAGCAGCTTCAGGATGATGTTCTCGACATCCTCGCCAACATAGCCGGCTTCCGTGAGCGTCGTCGCATCGGCCATGGTGAAGGGCACGTCGATGATGCGGGCCAGGGTCTGCGCCAGCAGGGTCTTGCCGGAGCCCGTCGGGCCGACGAGCAGGATGTTCGATTTGGCGAGCTCGACGTCGTTGTTCTTCGCGCCATGCGCGAGACGCTTATAGTGGTTGTGCACCGCGACGGAGAGGACGCGCTTGGCGTGATCCTGGCCGATCACATAGTCGTCGAGCACCTTGCAGATATCTTTGGGCCCCGGCACGCCGTCGCGCGATTTGACAAGGGTCGTCTTGTGCTCCTCACGGATGATGTCCATGCAGAGCTCGACGCATTCGTCGCAGATGAACACGGTGGGGCCGGCGATGAGCTTGCGCACCTCGTGCTGGCTTTTGCCGCAGAAGGAGCAGTACAGCGTGTTCTTCGTGTCGCCACCGCTGGACTTGGTCATAGCCACTCCGTCAGCAATCGGGGAGGTCCCCGATCCACAAACTCCCTGCCCCGCATACCGTCCCGCCTTCGCGCTGCGGAACTATGACGGTGGCAGCCCGCACCCGAACGGCCATTCGATTTAACGATATGTACCATCGGGCGATCAATAACTAGTTAAACATTACCCGCCGGGCGCCATGCGCGCCGTGACGGCTGTCACGGCCCCCGACGGGCGCCGTCGTCACGCTCGTGCCTTGGCGTCCTCCTCGCGCGGCGGCCGGCTGATCACAACATCGTCGATGAGCCCGAACTCCTTCGCCTCGAGCGGCGAAAGGAACTTGTCGCGCTCGACGGCTTGCGAGATGACCTCGAGCGGCTGGCCCGTGTGCTTCACATAGATTTCATTGAGGCGGGCGCGCAGAGCCAGGATCTCGCGCGCTTGGATCTCGATATCCGTCGCCTGGCCCTGGGCGCCGCCCGAAGGCTGGTGAATCATGATGCGCGAATTGGGCAGCGAGAAGCGCTTGCCTTTGGCGCCGGCGCAGAGGAGCAGCGAGCCCATCGAAGCCGCCTGGCCAATGCAGACGGTCGAGACCGGCGAGCGGATGTACTGCATCGTGTCGTAGATCGCCATGCCCGAGGTGACGACCCCGCCCGGCGAGTTGATGTAAAAGGCGATATCCTTGTTAGGATTGACGGATTCAAGGAAGAGCAGCTGCGCGCAGACAAGGCTGGAGACGGCGTCGTTGACCGGGCCCACCAGGAAGACGATGCGCTCCTTGAGGAGCATCGAATAAATGTCGTAGGCACGCTCGCCCCGGTTGGTCTGCTCGACCACCATGGGTACCAGCGTGTTCATATAAACCTCTAAGGGATCCTTCATGCTCTGCGCTCCGTCAGACCGTATTCCGTGACAATCACTCTTCCGTCTTCGCCTCGGCCTTCTTGCGCGGCCGGCGCTTCGGTGCCGCTTCCGCGGCCGGCGCCGAAGCGGCCTCCGCGGCTTCCGCCGCTCCGTCTTCATCGCCGCGCAGCAAATCCTCGATCGGGACCGTGCGCTCGCTGACATCGGCCATTTCGAGGATGAAATCGACGATCTTGTCCTCGAAGATGGGGGCGCGCAGATTAGCGAGCGCCTCCGGGTTCTTGCGGTAGAATTCGATAACCTTCTTCTCGTAGCCCGGATGGCGGCGCGCTTCCTCGCCGAGGGCGCGGCTCACTTCCTCCTGCGTCACCGAGATCGCATTCTTCGTCCCGATCTCGGAGAGAAGCAGGCCGAGGCGGACTCGCCGCTCGGCGATGGCTCGGTACTCGCTCTTCAGAGTCTCCTCGTCCTTTCCGGCATCCTCCGCGACCGCATCCTTGTTCTGCAAACGCGCCTCCTCGAATTGCTTCCAGATCGAGGCAAATTCAAGATCCACCATGCCCGGCGGCACCGCAAAATCGTGCTTGGCGGCGAGTTGGTCGAGAAGAGCGCGCTTGAGGCGCTGGCGCGCAATCGCGCCATATTCGCGCTCGAGCTGCTCGCGCACGGTCTTCCTCAGCGCGTCGAGCGAATCGAACCCCAGTTCCTTGGCCAGCTCGTCGTCGATGCTGGGCGCGAGGAGGTGCCGCACTTCCTTGACCGTCACCGCGAATTCCGCCTCGCGCCCGGCGAGATCGGCGGCGCCATATTCCGCAGGGAAGGTGACTTTGACCGTGCGCTTCTCGCCGGCTTTCGCGCCGACGAGCTGATCCTCGAAGCCCGGAATGAATCGGCCCGAGCCGAGCTCCATATGAAAATCGTTGGCGTTGCCGCCCGGGAACTCCTTGCCGTCGACGGTGCCGGTGAAATCGACGACGACTTCGTCGCCCGCCTCGGCCGCGCGCTCGACCGCCTCGCTCTTCCGATGCGGCCGGGCGATTCGCTCCAAGGCCTTCTCGATCTCGGATTCGGGAATTTCCGGGCGCAGGCGTTCGAGCTTCAGCGAGGCGAAATCGACGGGCGCGATCTCGGGCAGCAGCTCCACCGCCATCTTGTATTCGAGGTCGTCGCCCTCTTTGAAGGAGACAATCTCGATCTTGGGCTGCAACGCCGGGCGCAGCCCGTGGTCGCGCATCGCCTGCGCCGAACTGTCGCTGACCGCGCGCTCCAACACCTCGCCCATGATCGAGGAGCCGTAGCGTTTGCGCAGCACCGTCATCGGCACCTTGCCGGGGCGGAAGCCGGGCAAGCGAACTTGCCGGCCGAGCTCGGCAAGACGGTTCTGCACCTGCTGCTCGATGTCGCCCGAGGGGACGGTGACCTTGAATTCGCGCTTCAGCCCTTCGGAATGGGTCTCGGTAATCTGCATGAGGTATCCGTCGCAAGGAGGGCCGCCGGTGTGCGGCGGCGGGATCACGAAAGCCGGGGCGTGGTGCGGGCGGAGGGATTTGAACCCCCACGACCGAGGTCGCTGGAACCTAAATCCAGTGCGTCTACCAATTCCGCCACGCCCGCACGGCGTCCGAGCGCACGGGGTTGCCGCCCCGCCTGCCCGGCGAAGCGCGCTTCATAGCACAGCAAATCGTGGGATTAAATATAATCAGCCGCAGAGCGGCAGGCCTGCGGCGAGATGGAGGACGCGGAAGAAGGACGCCGAGTCGGCGGGCGTGAAGGGGTGTGGGCTAAACCGGGTGCGCGCCGTAGACGTTGCGGAAGGCGCCGAGGGCGAGGATGCGCATCGCCGTCTCGATGTGCTCGGAAGCGTCGCGCTCGAAGCGAACCTGGAAGCGGACATGCGGAATGCCGAGGTGATCGGTGCGCAGATCGACGACGGTCGCGGTCTCCATGACGCCCTTCCCGTGGGAGCGGCGGTAGCTGTCGCCCGGTTTGATCTCTGGTTGCTGGCGGTGCCGGGTGAATGCGTCGATCAGTGACATGGCGGTCGCGCCTGATTCTTGAGCCCGATACATGGGCAATACTGCGGCTTGATTGTGAAAAATTTCTTAATCCCAAGGCATTAGCCGATACAACAGATTACAAATCGCAGAAAATTGTAGATGATTGCGCCGACGGCTCTTGCCGGCCTCGCTCAACCACGCAGCAGGGCGCGCAGCGAGCTCGCAGCGGCGACGCGGCCGTGATCGGTATAAGCCTCGTGATTGGCCTCGATATCGGCGAGGCGGTAGAGATAGTTGATCATGATGCCCGCCGATTGCCGCAGCCCCTTTTTCGATTTGTCGGCGAGCCAGTTGAGCCGTTCGAGCCGCGCACCGTTGCTGAGGTGAAAATGCGCGACGGGATCGCGAGCGCGGCCTGACTCGGTCTTCTCGAGTGCGAGGTAGCGGGCGCACAGCCGGAGCAGCGGCTCGCGCAGCGCGTGCGCAAGCACGGCGTCCTCGTGCCAATCCGGCCGCAGCAGGATGTCGCGCAGGCTGCCGCGCCGATCCTCGGGCAAAGCCGCTAGCGCGCGCCGTTCGGCGGCGGTCAATGCGCCCTCCTCGCCTTCGCGCAATTCGGCATCGAGCCAGGTGCGGAAGCCCGGAACCGGTGACAGCGTCGCAAACGTCTTCAAGCCTGGCAGCTCGGCCGCAAGGCTGTCGACGACCCGCTTGATGAGGAAATTGCCGAAGCTGATTCCGGCCAGGCCCCTCTGGCAATTCGAGATCGAATAGAAGATCGCCGTATCCGCCTCCGCCGGATCGCCGAGCGGCGCGCTCTCGTCGAGGAGCGCGTGGATGTTGTCGGCCATGCCGTCGAGAAGCGCGACCTCGACGAAGATGAGCGGCTCCTCCGGCATCCGCGGGTGGAAGAAGGCGAAGCAGCGCCGGTCGGGTTCGAGGCGGTTCTTGAGGTCGGTCCAGCCGCGAATCTCGTGCACCGCCTCGTAGGCCATCAGTTTTTCGAGCAGGGCCGCCGGCGCCTCCCAATTGATGCGGTGGAGTTCGAGAAAGCCGATGTCGAACCAGCTCGCGAGCAGGGATTTGAGATCCTGCTCGAGCCCGGCGAGCACCGCGTCCTCGCGCGACAGCCGCATCAGCTCGGCGCGCATATCGACGAGGAACTTTACCCCCTCGGGCAGCGCGTTGAATTGCGTCAGCAGCTTGACGCGCGGCGGCTCCAGCGCCTTACGGAGCGCCCGCTCCGCGGCCGGCCGCTCGCCTTGGCTCGCCTGCAGGAGCCGCGTGCAGCATGCGTCGACCTCCTCGCGGTCGAGGTCGAAGCTCTCCGCGAGGACGCGCAGGAACCATTTGCGGCCGGTCGCGCTGAGCGCGAGATAGCTGCGGCCGAGCTCGGCGGCGCGGGCACGCGCCGAGACCTCGCCGCCGCGTCCGTCGAGGCAGGTGCGCATCTGCTCGCGCAGCCGCTCGCGGTCTTCGCGCGGCAGGTCGGGGCGAAGCGGCGCTCCCATCGCGCTGCGCGCCGATTCGGCGATGTCGCGCCATGCACGCCGCAGATTGAGCAAGGTTCGGTCGAACATGCCGTCGAAGAATCCGGCGCTGCGTTCGCTCATCCGCGACCCCCGATCACCGAGACTGTCTCAACGGAAGCCCGCGCCCGCCGTTCCGTCAACCGTTCTGATAGCGGGCACCCCCTGCCCTGAGCTCGCGGAGCACCGCCGGCAGCCTGTCGAGGAGGTCTTCGGCGATCAGCCCCGGCCCGAAGCACGCCGCAGCCTCGCCGTGGAGCCAGACCGCCGCCACAGCCGCGAGGGACGCCGGCATCCCTTGCGCCATGAGGCCGAGAACGATGCCGGCGAGGACATCGCCGCTGCCGGCAGTCGCGAGGTCGGGCGGGCCGTTCGCATTGACGGCCGCCCAGCCATCGGGCGATGCCACCACCGTATCCGGTCCTTTGAGGAGAATGACGGCGCCGCTGATGCGCGCCGCAGCCCGGGCGTTCGTCAGCTTGTCGTGGTCGCTGGCGAACAGCCGGCGGAACTCGCCTTCATGCGGCGTCAGCACCGTCGGCCCGCCGATGAGAGCCGCAAGCTCTGCCGCGCGGCCCGCAAAAGCGGCGAAGGCGTCGGCATCGAGCACGACCGAACGGCGCGTCGCCAATGCGGCGCGGATGAGCTCTTCGCTTGCGGGGCCTGTTCCAGCACCCGGACCCACGAGAATCGCGTTGCGCCGCTCATCGCCGAGCAAAGCGGCAAAATCGTCAGTACCGGCGACGGGCTGCACGATGACGCCCGTCAGAGCGGCGGCGTAGATCGGAAATGTGACCGCAGGCGCCGCCAGGGTGACGAGCCCCGCCCCTGCCCGCGCCGCCGCTCGCGCCGCCAGCCGGGAAGCCCCCGTCATCACGGCGCCCCCGGCAACAAGCGCGTGGCCGCGGCGATATTTGTGTCCGTCGGGTCGCGGCCAGGGGTATGCGTCGAGCCAGAGCGGCGGCGCATTCTCGAATGTCCGCGGGGCAATGCTTTTCAGCACCCCGGACGGTATGCCGATATCGGCGACGAGGATTTCGCCGCAAAGCGTGCGGCCCGGGAAAAGGAGATGGCCGGGCTTCTTGCGGAAGAAGGTAACCGTGAGCGCGGCGGCGGGCGCATAGCCGCGGACGGCGCCGCTGGCGCCATCGAGGCCGCTCGGCACATCGACCGCGACGATCGGGAGGCCCCGCTGCCCTGCCCCTTCGAGCGCGGCCCGCGCGATACCTTCGACATCGCGGGTGAGGCCGGCGCCGAAGAGCGCGTCAATGACGAGTGCGGTGTCTTCGGGAAGCTTCGCTCCGAGCGGCGCGACCGGCCCCGCCCACAGCGCCGCGTGATGCGCGGCATCGCCCTTCAGCGCCTCGCGGACGCCGAGCAGAAAGAGACGCACCGGCCAGCCGGACCCCGCGAGGTGCCGCGCTGCGACAAAGCCGTCGCCGCCATTGTTGCCGGGCCCGCAGAGGACGGCGACCGGACGGGGTGCCCAGCGGCGGCGGATCGCCGTCGCCACTGCCCGCCCGGCATTCTCCATGAGGGCGATGCCGGGCACGCCGGCGGTCATCGCCAGCCGATCCGCCCGCCCCATCTCCTCGGGGGTGAGCAGCGCGCAGTCTTGGGGCGGCATCATCGCTATCGGGCCCTTGCTCGATCGGCGCAGCTTACCCCAGCGCGGACGAACCGGGCGACCGAATTGGCAGGCCCGGGATCGCTCCTGCCGAGCCGCTTGACGCACCGGCCGCTTAGCGGTACGACCGCGCGCGACGGCGGGTGTAGCTCAGTTGGTTAGAGCGCCAGATTGTGATTCTGGATGTCGTCGGTTCGAATCCGATCACTCGCCCCACTTTCCCTTTCGAAAGAAGCGCGTCAACCGGCCTCCCGCGCCAGCGCCGGCGCAGCCGCACCCGATATGGCGAGAGCGCGCAAGGCCGCAGCACAGATCGCGAGCGGCGCCGTCACGGCGCGGGCCGAAGCGGAGGCGTCGATCATCACCTCGTCGGGCCGATAGAGCTCGACCGCCCAGCCGGCGAGCCGTCCCTGGCCGTTATGACCGTGAGCGAGACGGTGAATGGACCACGGCTCGGGGACGAGCAGCATCGCGGCGTCGAGCGAGCTCGTATACGCCGGAATTGGCTTCTTGAGACCGAAGAGGCGCTGGATCGCATAGTCGAGATAATCGCTTCCGGTCGCCGCTCCCTCGATCGAGGAGGCGAGCTTCAGAACGTCCATCATTGTCTCCTGGGAGAGTGGGCGTCGCACGCGGCAAGCCCATGATGCCTTGCCGCCCGCACCCCAGTGAAGACGATGAAAGTCGCGGGTTTCTGACGTTAAGGTAGAAGGCTCCGCCGCCACGCTGGAGCCCGCACCCGCACCGCAGGCTAGGACTTGTCGTCCGAGAACGCCTTATAGGCGATGATCGTGAAGGTGTCCTTCACCCCTGGCAGGGTCTGCAGCCGCTCGGTAACGAAATGGCCGATATCGGCCCCTTCCGCGAGGTAGCACTTCATCAGAAGATCGTATTGGCCGGAGGTGGAATAGACCTCCGAGACTTGTTCCACGCTCTGCACCGCCTCGTCGGCGACGACATATGCCTTGCCGAGCTCGCACTTGACCATGACGAAGATCGTCTTCATGGCGATGGACCTCGCGCCTTCTTCTGCGCTCCGAAGATCAGCCTCCGGCCAATCTTACCGGACGCGCGAGGAAGGCGGGAAGATGGTCGCCGAAGCCGACGATCCGCTGCTGCTCTTCCCGTCCATCGTGATGGCGGCCACCGCGCCGTTCCACGGCCTCGGCAAAGGGCGTGACATTGGCCGGCCGCTCGCGCGCCATGCCTTCCGGCGTCATGCGCACCGGTTCGGCGCGCGGCGTGTGGATGCGCTCCGGGCGGCGGCGATCGCCGGCGCGCTCGCGCGGCGGCGCACGCCGCGGCTCGTCGGATTGCCCGGACGCCTCGTCCCGGCGCCTCGTTCGAGCCGGCCGTGCCGCCGGCCGGTGCGGGGCAGAGCCTCGCGACCCGGCCCGCCCGCCGCGGCGGCGGCGCGTGTCGTCATAGACGAGCGCCTCGCTGGTGAGCCCCTCGACCGTGGCCAGCGGAATCTCCTTGCCGATGAGCGCCGTGATCGCCGCCACGGCGCGCCCGTCTTCCGGGGCCGCGATGGTGAAGGATTTCCCGCTCTGTCCGGCACGGCCGGTGCGGCCGATGCGGTGCACGTAATCCTCGGCGTGGATGGGGACGTCGAAATTGAAGACGTGGCTCAATCCCTGAATATCGAGGCCGCGCGCCGCCACGTCGCTCGCCACCAAAAGCCGCGCCTCGCCCGCCTTGAAGCGCTCCAGCGTCTCGGTGCGCTTCGCCTGCGCCATGTCGCCGTGCAGCGCGACGGCATCGAAGCCGTGTTTCACCAGGGATTTGTAGAGGATGTCGACATCGCGCTTGCGGTTGCAGAAAATGATGGCGTTCTTGACCTGCTCGGCGCGAATGAGGCGGCGCAAGGCCTCGCGCTTCTCCATGGCATCGACGACGACGAGCGCCTGCTCGACGGTGGCCGCCGGCGAGGCGGGCGGGGCCACGGAGATTTCCTTCGGGTTCGACAGGAACGCATCGGCGAGGCGGCGGATCTCGGGCGGCATCGTCGCCGAGAAGAACAGAGTCTGACGCAACTTCGGCAGGAAGCCGACGATGCGCTCGACATCCGGGATGAAGCCCATATCGAGCATGCGGTCGGCCTCGTCGATGACGAGGATCTTCACGTCGGAAAGCAGGATCTTGCCACGCTCGATGAGGTCGAGAAGCCGACCCGGGGTGGCGATCAGCACGTCGACGCCACGGTCGAGCTTCCGCTCCTGGTCGGCAAAGCTTTCGCCGCCGATGAGCAGCGCCATATTGAGCTTGTGATGCTTGCCGTAGGTCTCGAAGGAATTGGCGACCTGCGCCGCCAGCTCACGCGTCGGTTCGAGGATGAGCGAGCGCGGCATCCGCGCCTTGGCTCTGCCTGCCGCCAGGATGTCGATCATCGGCAGGGTGAAGCCGGCGGTCTTGCCGGTGCCGGTCTGGGCGCAGCCCAGTACGTCCCGGCCCGTCAGCACGACGGGGATCGCTTGCTCTTGGATGGGGGTGGGTTTGGTATAGCCGGCGTCGGTGACCGCCTGCAGCACTTCGGGCGATAGCCCCAGATCGACAAAATCCATCGAGTTGTTGCTTGTTCCAATAAAAGGCGAGAGTTTTCGCTGCCTCCTAATTGGGGGCGTTGCCTGAAAAGTCAATTAATTTTGTGGCCTCGCCTATTCTTTTTCGGCATGGCTGAGCAGCGGCGACGTGCTCGACTTGGCGCCGACGAAGGCGGAATGCGATGAAAAGCCCGATGAAAACTCCGCTTCTCTTGCTGCCCGGGCTGCTCTGCGATGCCGCCCTCTGGCAGCCGCAGCGCCAAGGACTGGCGGACATCGCCGAGACCGTCGCCGGCGACCTCACGCGGCACGATTCGCTGGCCGCCATGGCCGAGGCCATGCTCGCGGAAATGCCGGGGCGCTTCGCCTTGGCCGGACTTTCGATGGGCGGCTATGTGGCCCAGGAGATCATGCGCCGCGCGCCCGAGCGCGTGCTGCGCCTTGTCCTTCTCGACACCTCGGCTCGCGCCGACACCGAGGAGCAGCGCGCCCGCCGGCGGGGCCTTATCGAGCTGGCGGGGAAAGGTGCCTTCAAAGGGGTGACGCCGCGCCTGCTGCCGCTTCTCCTTCATCCGCACCGCCTCGCGGATGCGCCGCTCGTTGCCACCGTCATGGGAATGGCAAAGCGCGTCGGCAAATCCGCCTTCCTGCGTCAGCAGCAAGCGATCCTGGGTCGTCCCGACGGCCGCGCCGATTTGCCGCGCATCGCCTGCCCGACCCTTGTTCTCTGCGGCCGCCAAGACGCGCTGACGCCGCTCGCCCTGCATGAGGAAATGGCGGCGGCGATCCCCGGCGCGGAGCTGCGCGTCATAGAGGAATGCGGGCACCTCTCGAGCCTGGAACGGCCCGAGGCGGTGACGGCGGCGCTGCGGGAGTGGCTCTTACGCTGAGGAATTCGTGGCGGCGATCGTAAAGACGCCATCCAGCGCGACGCCCCGCATTTGGTCTCGATCGCGCGAGGCCCCGCTCCCCGCCGCCAGCCTTCAAACGTCGAGGTCGTGCACGAAGCGGGCGTTCTTCTGGATGAAGTCGAAGCGGAGCTCCGGGCGGCGGCCCATGAGGCTTTCGACGAGCGCCACCGTGCGCCGGTACTCCTCGCTCGGCGATTCGGCGCGGGGCGGCAAGGTGACGCGCAGCAGCGTCCGGTTCCTGGGATCCATGGTCGTCGCCCGCAGCGAGGCGGTCGGCATCTCGCCGAGACCTTTGAAGCGGCTGATCTCGACCTTGGCGTTGGCTTTGAAAGCCGTCTTCAGCAACTCCTCCTTATGCGCGTCGTCGCGTGCATAGAGCGTCGTCCCGCCCTGGCTCAGCCTATAGAGCGGCGGGATCGCGAGATGGAGATGGCCGTTCTCGACGAGGCGCGGCATCTCGCGGAAGAAGAAGGTCATGAGGAGCGAAGCGATGTGCGCGCCGTCGACATCGGCATCGGTCATGACGATGACGCGCTCGTAGCGCAGCTTCTCCTCCTGGTAGCGCTCGCCGGTGCCGCAGCCCAAGGCGAGAACGAGGTCCGAGATCTCCTGATTGGCGCGCATCTTCTCGGCGGACGCGCTGGCGACGTTCAGGATCTTCCCCTTCAAGGGCAGGATCGCCTGCGTCTCGCGGTCGCGCGCCTGCTTCGCGGAGCCGCCGGCGCTGTCGCCTTCGACGAGGAAGATCTCGGTGCCCGCCGCGGCGCCGCGCGTGCAATCGGCGAGCTTCCCAGGAAGGCGCAGCTTGCGCGTCGCCGATTTGCGCAGGAGATCCTTCTCCTGCTTGCGCCGCGCCCGCTCCTCGGCGCGTTCGATGACGCGCTCGATGAGCGCCTTGGCGGCGACGGGATCGCCCGAGAGCCAATGGTCGAAATGGTCCTTGACGGCGCCCTCGACGAGGCGCGTCGCCTCGGGCGAAGCGAGGCGCTCCTTGGTCTGGCCCTGGAATTGCGGCTCGCGGATGAAGAGCGAGAGCAGCACCGCCGCGCCCGACATCACGTCCTCGCCCGTGACCTGCGCCGCCCGCCGGTTGCCGATGAGCTCGCCATAGGATTTGACGCCGCGCGTCAGGGCGCTGCGGAGCCCCGCTTCGTGGCTGCCGCCTTCGGGGGTCGGCACCGTGTTGCAATAGGAGTGGCAGAAGCCGTCCTCGTCCTCGGGCCAGGCGAGCGCCCATTCGACGCGCCCGCCCTCGGCGAACTCGACCTCGCCGAGAAAGGGCTTCGGCGTGAGCCCGGCGCGGCCTTCGAGGCTGGCGGCGAGAAAGTCGGCGAGGCCGCCCGGGAAATGCAGCCTTTCCTCCTGCGGCACGCCCTCGGGTCGCGGCAGGGCGGGATCGCAGAGCCAGCGAATCTCGACGCCGCGGAAGAGATAGGCCTTCGACCGCGCCATGCGGTAGAGGATCGCCGGCCGGAAATGCGCTTCCCGCCCGAAGATCTGCGGGTCGGGGTGGAAGCGCACCGTCGTGCCGCGCCGATTCTGGACCGCGCCCATATTCTTCGGCGGCGCGAGCGGCTTGCCGCGGCTGTATTCCTGGGTCCAGAGCTGGCGGTCGCGCGCGACCTCGACGAAGAGGCGGTCGGAAAGGGCGTTGACCACCGAGACGCCGACGCCGTGGAGCCCGCCCGAGGTCTTGTAGGCATCGCCGCCGAACTTGCCACCCGAATGGAGCGTCGTCAGGATGATCTCAAGGGCGGATTTGTCGGGGAATTTCGGATGCGGATCGACGGGAATGCCGCGCCCATTGTCGCGCACCGTGACGCTCCCGTCCGCCGCGAGCTCCAGCTCAATCCGCGAGGCGTGCCCCGCCACCGCCTCGTCCATGGCGTTATCCATGACCTCGGCGACGAGATGATGGAGGGCGCGCTCGTCGGTGCCGCCGATATACATGCCGGGGCGGCGCCGTACCGGCTCCAGCCCCTCCAGCACCTCGATGTCCTTGGCCGAGTAGCTCGGCCCCGGCTTGCGCGCAAGATTGTCGAAAAGATCGGCCATGGCCGGCATTATAGGAAGGCGAGTCGTGGAGGCAAGCTGGATACGGTATGATGCGACCCAAAGTTCCTACAACATATAGTTGACATTCTCAAATGCTCCAGGCAGATCCCGCTGCGCCCCCCGGCACCGAGCCGGCCCTGCGCGCCATCGCCATGCCGGCCGATGCCAATCCCAATGGCGACATTTTCGGCGGCTGGCTCTTGGCGCAGATGGATCTCGCCGGCGGCAGCGTCGCCGTGCAGCGCGCGCGGGGCCGCGTCGCGACCGTCGCCATCACCGGCATGACCTTCCACCGGCCGGTCTTCATCGGCGACGAGGTGAGCTGCTATGCGGCAATCCAGCGCATCGGCCGCTCCTCGCTGACGATCCATATCGAAAGCTGGGTCCGCCGGCATCTCAGCAACGAGCGGGTCAAGGTGACCGAGGGCACCTTCACCTATGTCGCCATCGATGCGGCGCGCCGTCCCCGCGCCGTTCCGCCGGCCGAGGACACAATCGCCGTCTGAGCGTTTGCAGGGAATGGGAACGCCGTGGGCATCGCCGGCCTTGATATGAGTGTGACGAACGAGCGCAAAATCTGGGAAGCGGCCATCCTGCTCGTCAGCCGACATGGCGACCAGGCGACCGACATCGCCGAGCGCGAGGCGACGCGGCATCACCGCCGCCATGACGAGCTCACCAGCACCGTGTGGTGCTGGATTTCGCGCGCCACAGCCGAACTCTTGCGGGAAGAGCCGGATATCGGCGAGCATTTCCACTGAGGGTCGGTAGCGGCGCCTCTCTTCGGAGCGGCGTCACCGCGCGAGCCCGCTCGGCCACCAGACGCGCTTTCCGACATCGAGAACCAGGGCCGGCACCAGAATCGAACGGACGAGGAAGGTGTCGAGCAGAATGCCGAAGGCGATGATGAAGCCGACCTCGACGAGGGTGACGAGCGGCATCAGCGCGAGGGCGGCAAAGGTCGCCGCCAAAACTACCCCCGCCGCGGTGATGACGCCGCCGGTCAAGGCGAAAGCACGCTTCATGGCGCTCGGCGTATCCGCCTGCCGCGTCATTCCCGGCTTCTCGACATCACCAAGGCGCTGCTGCCGCCCGTCGCGGCGGGCGCGCTGCTCTCCGGCGGCAACAGCGATTAGAGCGGCGTCTTGCGGATGTCCGGCGCGAAGGGGCGCCCATACTTCTCCTGATGCCGGCTGCAATAATAGCCCCAGATCGCCTGGTTGCGGTCCGGCGCCACGCGCTGCCCGTTGGGCGCCGTCAAGTCGTCTATGAGACGCTGCCAGTTGTCATCGACCCACTTCTCGGCCTGCGCCAGCAGCTCCTTGTCCATGAGGAACCACGCGCGGCCGATATCGATTTGGACGCCATGGGAATTGGTGACGTATTCATGGAACATGACGCACCCTCCGAAAGAGGCGATTATACCATGTGTCGCGTCTCCTGCCGCGCGCGACTCATCAGAAAGATGTTATAATCCGTGCCGAGCGCGACGAGGAAGATAAAGGCATCGAGCGGCACCGACTGATCGATCCCGGCAAAGCCGAGGCCCCAATCGAAGGCGAGGGCGCTGATGCCGAGAGCCGCCGCATAGGAGAGAATGACGGTAGCGATCAGAAGAAGCGGCAGCACGATCGCCCGCATGACGGTTCCAAGAACCGCCAGGACGACGACAAGAACGAGCGGCATGACGAGGTGACGGTCGGCGGCCGCCGCCTGCGCGATGTCGACATCGATCGCGGCGGCGCCGCCGACGAGGGCATCGGCCCCGGGGAGCGCCGCCAGTTGCCGGCGCAAGCGCTTCACCGTCTCATGCGCCTCGGCGCTGTCGGGCGGGGCTTTCAGCAGCACCGCCACCGCCGCGAGCCCGCTCGCCTCGCCCATCGGCCGAACGCCTCCTCTCCTGGAGAACACCGCGAAGCCGATGATGGCGAAGTGTTCTAGTGTACCGACTCTAACGCTTGTCGCCCGCGGCGAACTTTTTCGAGGATAGAAACGGCCGAGGCAGTCCAAACGAACGGCGTCGGATCGGCATTGTGCTGGTCGAGATAGTCCTGGATGGCGGCC
>Ga0209062_1000431_pt1 | contig 130157 bp, 119 predicted proteins | sample Coa_R2_2_FD_187158 | JGI IMG/M metagenome (GOLD analysis project Ga0209062, IMG submission 187158) | Surface soil microbial communities from Centralia Pennsylvania, which are recovering from an underground coalmine fire - Coalmine... | ecosystem: Environmental > Terrestrial > Soil >... | reverse complement strand
AAGCCCGAGCGGGCCGACGACGAGATCGACTGTCACGTCGAGGCGTGCCGGGCGCTCGCCCGGCGTCGCGGCGGCTGCCATCTCGAGATCGTCGCGGCCGCCGAGGGCCTGACCCTCGACGCGTGAGGCCGACCGTCAGGGGCGGCGGCGGCGCCTCACGACCGCCGCGGCCGCGGCGGCCAGCAGCGTGACGGTCAGCGCCACGCACAGCCCGCCCAGCCAGTCACCCCAGCGATCGTAGAGCGTGTCGATCGGGCTCGTGCCCGCATCGTAGACACGGGCCGCGCGCACGAAGAGCGCCGTCGCGCCGTGCGGCCGGCCGAGTGGATCGATGTACTCCGAGATCCCCGTGTTGGCGGCGCGCACGACACCGACGCGGTTCTCGATCGCCCGGAGCCGGAGGTGCGCCTCGTGCTGGTAGGGAGCGGTGCCGGTCCCGAACCAGGCATCGTTGGTGAGGTTCACGAGGAGATCGGCGCCGGCGCGGCGATCCCGGCGGGAGAGCTGCGGGAAGATCGACTCGTAGCAGATCAGCACCCCGACGCGCCCGAAGGGGAACGTGAACGGCACGGCGCCCGTCCCGCGGCCGAAGCCGCCGAAGTACTTGAGCCCGGCGAACCATCGTGGGTTGATGAAGGGCACGCGCTCGACGATCGGGACGAGGTAGGCCTTGTGATAGGCCGGCTGAACCCCGATCCGCCCCGAGGTATCGACGACCGTCGCCGCGTTGAAGTAGTCGAAGTCGCCCGGCCCGGGGCCCGTGATCGTATAGTCGATGAGGCCGAAGAGGATCGGCGCGTGGCCGGTCCGGGCGAGCGCCTGGAGGCTGTCCGTCCAATCGGGATGGTTGACCAGAAAGTCGGGCAGCGCCGTCTCGGGCCAGAGCACGAGCTGTGGAGGGCGCGACGCCCCGGATTCCTCGAGGCGGGTGAGCGCGGCGAGCGGGAGCACGAAGCGGTCGCGCATCTGCACCTGCATCTTCTCGTCTTCGGGGATGTCGGGCTGGACGATCCCGATGCGCGCGAGCGGCCGTACCGGCACCGTCGCGAGTCGCCAGAGGCCGTACCCCCAGACGCCGCCGGCGAGAGCGGCGGCGAGCGCCACTCGCGCCCAGGCACCGCGCCACCGGCCACCCCCGTCGCGCTCCGACCTCGCCGCCCGGCGCGCGTCGCCGGCGCGGGCGTGGAGCCATGCGTCGGCGAGCAGCCCGTTGGTCGCGGCGATCCACACGCTGACGCCGTGGACGCCGCTGAGATCGGCCACCTGCGCCAGGGCCGGTAGCCGCGCGACAGCGAGCCCCAACGGAAACCAGGGGAACGCCAGGTCCGAGAGATAGGCGAGGAGGATCTCGAGCGTGACCCAGGTGGCCGGCAGGAGAATCGCGAGCGGCCACCGCGTCCGGCGCCGTGCCACATAGAGCGCGGTCGTCGTGCCGGCGACCAGGATCGCCATCCCCACGAGTGTCGCGAGATACGCCAGGAACGCGAGTGACGTGAAGAGCGACAGGGCGACCGCGATCCAGTAGAGCGCGAGCCCGAACCCGACGATCGCGAACCATACCCCGACCCGGGCCGCGACACCGGCGCGCTCACCGTCGTCGGCGGCGCGGCCGATGCGGACGGCGAGGGGCACCAGGCAGACCAGCGCCAGCGGCGCGCCCGGCGACGGGGGGAAGGCGACCGCGAAGAGCGCGCCGGAGACCGCCGCGGCCAGAAGCTCGGAGCGGCTCGGGCGAAGACGCGAGCGCCCGCGCGCCCGCGGCGGCCCGGAGGCCGGTGGCCGCTCGACGCGCGCGGCGTCCGTCGCCGGCCGGTCGCGGACCTCGGTCGCGAGCGTCGACTCGCGTCCGCCGGTCACAACTTGACCTCCTTGGCGTCGTCGGCCGACCGGTAGATCGCCTCGAGCACCCGAGTCACGACCACCTGATCGGCTGGCGGCTCGTACTTGGTCTCGCCGCGCAGGACGGCCAGGAAGTGCGCGAGCTCGGCCCGATACGATTGGAGGAAGACACTCTCCCGCGCGGCGGCGCCGGTCGGCGACACATCGGTGGGCCGGCCGTTGAGGGACTTGACGACCCGGAGGGGCGAGAGGCGCGCGCTCCCACGGGTGGCGAGGACCTCGAACCACCAGCGCTCCTCCTCGCCCACGTACGACCACGAGATGTCGAACGAGCAGCTCAGCGCCGGGGCGCACTCCAGGTGCGCGAGCATGCTGTCCTCCACCGCGCCCGCGCCGCGTGCTCGGTCCATGTGCGCGGTGACGCGTTGCGGCTCCGGAAAATCAGCGAGCCAGAGGGCGAGATCGAGCAGCGGGAGTCCGTGCTCGAGGAAGACGCCGCCGCCCGACTCGGGCCGGCGGATCCGCCACCCGTCGGGGCGCACCGTCTGGTACGCCCCGGCGCGGATGCCGAGGACGCGGCCGAGCTCTCCGCCGTGCAGGAACCGGTCGAGGGCCTGCACATCGCTCCGGAAGCGGTGGTTGTTGGCCACCGCCACCTTGCGGTCCACCCGGGCCGCGGCGGCCAGGATCCGCTCGACGCCCCGCGCCGTCAACGCCAGCGGCCGCTCACAGAGCACGTCGAGCTTGCGGGCGAGCACACTCAGAACGTGCGGCTCGTGCAGATGATTGGGCGTCGCGACCACCACCGCATCGAGCGTGTCGCCCTCCAGCAGATCGTCGATGTCGGTGAACACATCGCGCACGCCAAAGCGCTCGGCGAGCGCGCGTGCCTTGGCCGCGTCGCTGTCGCAGAGCGCGACGAGCTCGACGCCGCGCATCTTGGCCAGCACGGGGAGGTGCGCGAGCTGGGCGATCGCCCCGCCGCCAAGCACGCCGATTCGGGTGCGATCCGTCACGCCGCCGCCGTGCCCGCCCACTCCGCGCCGGCGGCCGGCGGCCGGCCGGTCCTACTGCTCGAGTGCAAGTGTCGTCCCCGGATAGTACGTCTGGAGGATCGTGCGGTAGTCCTGCCCCGCCCGCGCGCGGCCGATCGCGCCCCATTGGCACATGCCGACGCCGTGACCGTTGCCACGTCCGCGGAGCGTCAGCGACGCCACGCGGCCCGAACGAACCGGTTCGTCCTCGATCGAAAAATAGGTGCTGTTGAGAATCGTGCCACGCGACGACCGCAGCACCGACCGGATGTCGTTGCCTCGCACGCGGAACGTGCCGCGACTCGTGGTGACGACGAGCCACGCCACACGGCCGGACGGCGTGTAGCTGTCGATGGCGACCGATCGGATGGCACCCACCGGGCGCGGATCGCCGCCCCGCGCGTCGCCGGCGCGCGCGTCCGGCCCCTGGTCGGCGGGTGCCGCGTAGCGACGGAGATACCGATCGAGCGTCGCGTCGAGCTCCGAGCGGGTGAACGTTCGGGTCCAGCGGAAGTCCGCCGAGCCCTCGCAGTAATAGCGGTCGGTACCCGGGATCTGATCGCTGACGCGTTGAAGGTAGGGAATGGCCGCCTCGCGCCAGACCTCGGGGGGCTCGGCCGTGCTCCCGCCACACGCCGCGTGGTACGGCGCGTTGACCACCCGCCCGGCGTACATGACGACGACACCAGCAGTCGCCGCGACCGCCTCATCCGCCAGCGCCGTCTCGGCGTCGGCCCCGCCGTACACCTGGTCCGTCACAGTCGAGAGCATGTCGTAGCGCCGGCCGCCTGCCGGTCGGTCCGGGTCGTCGAGCCGCACGTAGGCATAGCTGCGGGCCGCGACCGCCTGGGCCTCGACGGCGGCACGCGCTGCCTCGCCGACCGCCCCGATCTCGAGCGGCACGACGCCCCGCAGGTAGTCCTCGACCGGGACACGATTGACGGCGGTCAGTCCCGCCGGCCCGATCGAGAGCTCGAGCGCGCCGCGGTATCGGTGACCGTTCCAACTGAGTAACGCATCGGCGGATGCCGGCGTCGCGATCAGCGGGCCCTCGCGCGTTGCCGCGAGGCCGTCCCGGCTCGCGAGGCGGAGGCGGCCCCCGCGGCGCGAGAGGGTCCAGACGCCGCGTCCCGTTCCGCGAACGACCGGCCGGCCATCCCGCGTCGTCAGCGTCCACGGGCCAGTCGCCGACAGCCGGCCGGGAGCCGGGCCGGTCGTCAGCACCACACCGAGCAGCCGATCGGCTCGCGCGTGGCGCGCGGTGACGTCGCCCGAGGCGGTCCGCCCGCGGGCACCGCTCACCGGGCGTGGCGCGGGCCTCGACGCGCACGCCCAGACGCCGAGGGCGAGCCCGGCGGCGCCGGCGAGCGTGACCGTCGGAGGCGGGCGGCGCGGAGCGCCCGCCCTCACGAAGCGACCCCGTGCCACCGCCGACGCCGGCGCGCTCACGCGGCCGCGCGGGCGGCGCGCACGGCGTCGTCGAAGCGGGCGAGTGTCTCGCTCAGCTCGCGCTCGCCGTGCGCCGCGGACATGAACGCCGCCTCGAACGGCGAGGGCGCGAACGACAGCCCCCGCACGCGCGCGGCGTGGAAGACGCGCCGAAAGAGCCCGACGTCCGAGTCGCGCGCCTCGTCGTACGACCGCGGGAGGGCCTCCCGGAAGAAGAATCCCCACATCGTCCCCGCATGGTCGGCGGAGAACGGCACGCCCTGTCGCGCCGCGATCTCCCGCAGTCCGCGCACGAGCGTCGCCGTGCGGTCGCTGATCCGATCGTGGAGCGCCGGCGTCAGCGACCGGACGGTCGCAAGACCGGCGGCCATCGCGAGCGGATTGCCCGAGAGCGTCCCCGCCTGATAGACCGTCCCCTGCGGCGCAATGCCGGCCATGATCTCCCCCCGGCCGCCGTAGGCGGCGACCGGCAGGCCACCGCCGATCACCTTGCCGAGGGCCGTGAGGTCCGGGACGACGCCGAATCGCTCGCGCGCACCGCCCGGCGCGATGCGGAAGCCGGTCATCACTTCATCGAAGATGAGCAGGGCGCCCACCTCGTCGGCGAGCGCGCGGAGCGCCGGGAGGAATGCCGGGTCGGGCGCGATGAACCCGGCGTTCCCGACGACGGGCTCGACGATGATCGCGGCCAGCTCGCCGGCGTGACGGCGGACGGTGGCGGCCGTGGCCTCGACGTCGTTGAACGGCGCGGTGACCGTGAGCGCCGCGAGCGCGGCGGGCACGCCGGGCGAGTTGGGCAGCCCGAGCGTCGCGACGCCGGATCCGGCGCGCACGAGGAACGAGTCCGCATGGCCGTGATAGCACCCGTCGAACTTGAGTACCCGGTCGCGTCCGGTGTGGGCGCGTGCCAGCCGCAGGAGACTCATGGTGGCTTCGGTGCCGCTGGAGACGAAGCGCAGCATCTCGATGTGCGGCATCCGGGCCCGAATCACCTCGGCCAGCTCGACCTCGAGCGCGGTGGGCATCCCAAAGCTGGTGCCGCGCCGCATGGCATCGTCCAGGGCGTCGAGCACCGCCGGCGGCGCGTGCCCGAGCACGAGCGGCCCCCAGGAGAGGACGTAGTCGATGTATTCCCGACCATCGACGTCCCAGATCCGCGCCCCTTCGCCGCGCGCGACCACGAACGGCTCGCCGCCGACGCCGCCGAAGGCGCGGACCGGCGAGTTGACGCCGCCCGGAAAGAGCTCCCGCGCGCGCGCCATGAGGGCGGCCGACCGCGCACCGTCGCCCGGAGCGGACACGGGCCCGTCGATCGCCGGCGGGCGGGCCGCCGTGCCCCGGGCCGCGCCCCCCGTCGCGGTCACCGTCCGTAACTCCCGGCCCGCTCGGCCCAGCGCGTCGGAGCGAACCCTCCCGGGCCGGCGGCGACGGGGAGCGCGCGCCCGGCACGGGTGCCCGCCGCCGCGCTCGGCACATCCACGACTCGCCGCACCCGGGCGCGAAAGTCGTAGTCGTCGACCACGTCGTCGACGTCGACCTCGACGATGGTCCCCGGCGCGAGGTCGGATCGGTCGAGGTGGGTGAGACCGTCGATGTCGTCGGCCTGCCACGTCAGGCGCGCGCACCCGACCGGATCCGCCGGCGACGCCTGCTCGCCGGCCAGGCCTGGCGCCCGGTCCACCAGCGCATGGGAGGGTCGGCCGAGGCGCTGCTCGTACCGCTCGGCGGTGATGAGGCGCACCCGCTCGGTGGCCCGTTCCAGACGCTCGGCCTTGACCTCCTCGGGGACGTCGTCGCCGAGGGCCCAGGCGTGCGTGCCCTCCTGGGCCGAGTACGCGAAGACGCCGACGCGCTCGAACTGCACCTCCTCGAGCAGCTCGAGCAGACGCTCCACGTCCGCCTCCGTCTCGCCGGGAAATCCCACGATACAGGTGGTCCGGATGGCAACGTCCGGGATCGCGTCGCGCACGCGCGCCACGGTCGATCGGATCCCGGCCGCGCGCTCCGGGCGCCGCATGCGTCGAAGGACGGCGTCGGATCCGTGCTGAATCGGAATGTCGAGATAGTGCAGGAGCCGCGGCTCACGCGCGAGGCGATCGAGGACGCCGTCGGTGAGTCCCGCAGAGTACAGGTAGAGCAGCCGGATCCAGGGCACCGACGTCTCGGCGACGAGCGCATCGAGCAGCTCGGCCAGGCCGGCGCCGTCGCGGCGGTCGCGCCCGTAGTGGGCGAGATCCTGGGCCACGAGGTTCAGCTCCCGGGCACCCTGGAGCTCCAGCAACTGTGCCTCCCTGATGAGCTCGGCCACGCCGAACGACCGATGGCGTCCCCGCATGAGGGGAATCGCACAGAAGGCACAGCCGTGATCGCACCCCTCGCTCACCTTGAGATACCGCACGTGCGGGCGATCGCCGGCGAAGATGCGGACGCCGGGGTGCACGAGCGCCGGCGCCGGCGCGAGCAGACCGCGCGCCATCAGTGTCGAGACGAGGCGATCGGTGTCGGACGTGCCGACGAAGGCGTCGACTTCGGGAATCGCCGCCTCGAGCTCGGCCCGGTGGCGTTCGACCATGCAACCGACGGCCACGACGGCCTGGCACCGCCCATCGATCTTGAGCCGGGCGGCCGCGATCAGGGCATCGATCGACTCGCGCTTCGCGGCATCGATGAAGCCGCAGGTGTTGACGAGAATGACGTCCGCGTCGGCCAGATCCGCCGTGGGATGCGCACCGTGCGCGGCCAACTCGGCGAGGTAGCGCTCCGTGTCGACCGTGTTCTTGTCGCAGCCGAGGCTGATGACCCCGATCCGCGGCTGCGGTGTGCTCTGGTGCGGCGCCACGGCGCGAAAGGTAGCCGTGCCGGCAGCGCGCCTCAACGGAGTCTCGGCGTCAGAGCGCGCGGCCGCGGTCGCGTGGGGGCGGAGCTTACCGATAGTTCCCGAACTTCAGCTCCACGCCGAAGTCGCGGGCGCGCAGGAGCGCGATCACCTCTTGCAGCTCATCGCGCGAGGGCGACGTCACCCGCACCTGATCGCCCTGGATGGACGCCTGCACCTTCTTCATCCTGGCGTCCTTGATCGCGGCCACGACCTTCTTGGCGGTCTCGCCGTCGAGGGCCGTCTTGAGCGTGATCTCGCGGCGGACCGTGTCGCCACCCGCGGGTTTGACGTCGCCGATGGTGAGGTTCTTCACCGGCACGGCGCGCTTGATGAGCTTCTGCTGGAGCACGTCGAACAGGGCGCGCATCCGGAAGTCGTCGTCCGCCGTGAGCACGAGCGTGCCGCCGACCCGGTTGAACTCGATGGCCGCCTTGGAGCCCTTGAAGTCGTAGCGCTGCGCGATCTCCTTCTGCGCCTGATTGACCGCATTGTCGACCTCCTGGAGGTCGACCCCGGTGGTCACGTCGAAGGAACTGGCAGCGGGCACGGTCTCTCGCGAAAGGGGAGTACGGCCGTCAACCGAGGTACGACTCCAGGGCGCGGGCCCGGCTCACGTGCCGAAGGCGCGACAGGGCCTTCTCCTTGATCTGGCGCACGCGCTCGCGCGTGATGCCCATGAGCGACCCGATCTGCTCCAGCGTCATCGGTTCCTCGCCGTCGAGGCCGAAGTAGAGCCGCAGGATCTTCGACTCGCGCTCCTTGAGGCCGGCAAGCGCCTCCTCGACCGTCTCGGTGAGCGCCTTCTCGAACGTCTGCTCGTCCGGCGTCGGGTTGATCGTGTCGGCCAGGTAGTCGAGCAGGCGATTGTCCTCGCCGGGCGCGAGTGGCGCATCGAGGGAGAGGTGGGTCTGCGAGATCGACATCGTCTTCGCGACCTCCTCCTCCGTGATGTCCATCCCTTCGGCGATCTCCTCGTGAGTCGGCTCCCGTCCGAGCTCCTGGAGCAGGGTGCTGGCGCGCTTCCCGATCCGGTGGAGTGTCCCGGCCCGATTGAGGGGAACACGCACGATTCGCGACTGCTCGGCGAGCGCCTGGAGGATCGCCTGCCGGATCCACCAGACGGCGTAGGAGATGAACTTGATGCCCTTGGTCTCGTCGAACTTGTGGGCGGCGCGAATGAGGCCGAGGTTGCCCTCGTTGATCAGATCCGACAGGGCGACGCCCTGGTTCTGATACTTCTTGGCGACCGACACGACGAACCGCAGGTTGGAGCGAACGAGCGTGTCCAGGGCCTCCTGATCGTCGGCCCGGATGCGCTTGGCGAGCTCGATCTCATCCTCGCGCGTGATCAGCGGGTAGGCGCTGATGTCGCGGAGGTACTGATCGAGCGAGCCCTCTTCGTAGGACGCCTTCTTGCTCTTCGCCGCTGCCATGCCGCTGGCCGCTCCTTGCTGCCCGGGTTGCCGTGTCGGGATGCCCGTCCGCACGCGTGCCTTACTCCACCCGTTCGCCAATCCGGTGCCACCGCACGTGTGTCAGCAGCGGGAACCGCCCGGTCGTATCCGGCTCGTAGCTGTAGTACACGAAAATCGGGCGGCCCTCGATCGATCTCGCCGGGACGAACCCCCAATAGCGGCTGTCCAGCGAGTTATCGCGGTTGTCGCCGAGCACGAAGTAACTCTGCTCTGGGACGACCAGCGGCCCCCAGTTGTTTCGGGACGGATGGTCCCCGTCCTCGACGCTTCCCTGCGGCACGAGATAGCCGCGCTGCCAGCGAAACTCCTCGGGCGCCGGGTCCGCCGACGTGTCGCTATGGGTGGCGTAGGGCTCGGCCTGGGCCCGTCCGTCGATCAGCAGCACGCCGTCCCGCATCGCCAGCGTATCGCCGGGGACGCCCGCGATCCGCTTGATGTAGAGCGTCGACGGGTCCTTGGGCGGCCGGAACACGATGATGTCTCCCCGCTGCGGGTGCTCGAGCGCGGGCAGGCGGTGGTTGGTGAACGGCACCTCCGCCCCGTACGCCAGCTTGTTGACGAGGAGGAAATCGCCGATCAGGAGCGTCCGCTCCATGCTCCCGGAGGGGATGCGCACCCCCTCGACGAAGAACGCGTGGAGGACGGCGAACAGCGCGACCGCGATCACGAACGACTGCGCCCAGTCGCGGAGCAGCCGCCACCGGAACCCCCGCCGGTTCACCCGCCGAAGCGCGACCTGGCGCCGCTCCGGCGAGTAATCCGGCGCCCCGGGCGCCGGGATCGAATCGACCCGCGCGCGGTCGGTCACGTCACCTCCATCCGCGGAATTAATCCGAGCCTCCAGAGCCTGGCAAGGCGGCGCTCGCCGCGACGACGGCGTCCGCCTCCCTGCCCCATCGCCGACGCGATCGGCCGCCGCGCGGGATCAGTCCGGAGTCCCGAGATAGGTATCGATCTGCGCCCGCTGGAGCGTGCCGGAGAAATCGACATACCCGACCTTGGTCTCCGAGTAGAAGTCGTAGACCTCCCATCCACCCTCACGATGTCCGTTCCCGGTCTGCTTCACCCCGCCGAACGGGAGATGCGCTTCGGCGCCGATCGTCGGTGCATTGATGTACGTGATGCCGGTGTCGAGTTCCGAGAGGGCACGGAAGGAGACCGTGACGTCGCGGGTGTAGACCGACGAGGAGAGCCCGTACCGGACATCGTTGTTGACGGCGAACGCCTCATCCACGGTGTCGACCCGGATCACCGACAGCACCGGGCCGAAGATCTCCTCCTGCTCGAGGCGAGCGCCGGCGCGGACGTTGGCGAAGATGGTCGGCTGAAAGAAGAAGCCGCGGTCCAGCGCGCCGCCGGTCGCGCGGGCGCCGCCGGCGACGAGCTGCGCGCCCTCGGCGCGCCCGATCGCGACGTACTCCTCGACCTTCCGGCGGGCGGCGTCGTGAATGAGCGGGCCCACGTCCGTCCCCTCCCGCCGGCCGTCGCCGAGGCGGAGCCCGGCGGCGCGCTCGACGAGGCGGGCGAGCAGGGTGTCGTGGACCCCGCGCTGGAGGATGAGACGCGAGGTCGCCGTGCACCGCTGGCCGGTCGTGCCGAAGGCTCCCCAGAGCACGCCGTCGAGCGCGAGATCCAGGTCGGCATCGTCCAGGACGATCTGCGCGTTCTTGCCGCCCATCTCGAGCGACAGCCGCTTGTGCATCCGCCCGCACACTTCACCGATCGACCGGCCGGTCTCGGTCGAGCCGGTGAACGACACCACCGGGACGTCCGGATGCGCGACGATCGCGGCGCCGACGTCGCCCTCGCCGTGGACGAGCTGCACGACGTCCGGGGGCAGTCCGGCCTCGAGCAGGATCTCGACGAACACGGTCGCGGTGTGCGGCACATCCTCCGCCGGCTTGAAGACGCACGCGTTCCCGCACACGAGCGCCGGAAACATCTTCCAGGTCGGGATCGCGAGCGGGAAGTTGAACGGCGTGATGATGCCGCAGACGCCGATCGGGCGCCGGTAGCTCATCGCCCACTTGGCGCGCAACTCGCTCGGCACCGTCCGGCCCGCGAGCTGCCGGCCGACGGTCGCGGCGTAGTATGCGGTGTCGATCCCTTCCTGCACATCGCCGCGCGTCTCGGCGAGCGGCTTCCCCATCTCGCGGGTCATGAGATCGGCGATCTCGTCCTTGCGGGCGACGAGCAGGTCGCCGACCCGGCGGAGCACGTCGCCTCGCACCGGCGCCGGCGTGCGGCTCCACCGGGCGAACCCGCGCTGCGCCGATCGGACGGCCCGCTCCACGTCTTCGGGCCCGGACCGCGGGAAGGTGCCGATGAGATCGGAGGTGTCGGCGGGGTTGACGTCGGCGAACGTCGCGCCGCTCGCGGCGGCAGTCCACTGGCCGGCGATGAAGTTGTGGAAGACCCGCGCGCCGGCGATGGGTGGCGCGGCGGGCGGCGCGGCGGGTGGCGCGGAGCGCGCCGTGCCGGACTCAGTGCTCACGGGTGAGGCCATAGCGTTCGATCTTCTTGTAGAGGTTGGACCGGGGCATGTCGAGGGCCCGGGCGGTCTCGGAGACGTTCCAGTCGTAGCCGCGGAGCTTGACGAGGAGAAAGCCGCGCTCGGCCTGCGCCTTGAACTCCTCGAAGGTCGTGCACGCGGCGAGATCGCCGATGCCCGCGCCATCCTCGGCCGGGCGCCGGCCGGCCAGGCGCTCGACGTCGGCCGCGGTGATCGACGGGCCGGGAGCGAGGATGAGAAGCCGCTCGATGGTGTTCCGCAGCTCGCGCACGTTTCCCGGCCACTCGAGGGCCGCGAGGGTCGCGACCGCGTCGGGCGTGATGCCGCGAGGCGCGATCCCGTCGCGAGCGGCGACGGTCGCCAGGAAGTGCCCGACGAGCAGCGGGATATCCTCCCGCCGCTCACGGAGCGGCGGCACGGCGATCGGAACGACGTTGAGGCGATAGTACAGATCCTCGCGGAAGCGACCGGCAGCGATCTCGGCGTCGAGCGCCTTGTTGGTTGCCGCGAGCACGCGGACGTCGACCGAGATGGGCTTCGAGCCTCCGATCCGGGTGACGACGCCGTCCTGAAGGACACGCAGGACCTTGGCCTGGGTGGCGGCACTCATGTCACCGACTTCGTCGAGGAAGAGGGTTCCGCCGTGGGCCTGCTCGAACTTCCCGGCGCGATCGGCGACTGCCCCCGTGAAGGACCCGCGCATGTGGCCGAACAGCTCGCTCTCGATCAACTCGCCGGGGATCGCGGCGCAGTTGACCTCGACGAACGGCTTGTCGCGGCGCGGCGACTGGCGGTGGATCGCGCGCGCGACGAGCTCCTTTCCGGTGCCGTTCTCGCCCGTGATCAGGACACGGGCCGGCGTGGCGGCGACTTTGTCGATGCGGTCGATCAGCGCTCGGATTGGATACGACTTCCCGACGATCTCGTAGCGGGACTCGATCGACTCGCGGAGCCGGCTGTTCTCCTCGTAGAGCGCCAGGTGCTGGAGCGCGTTGCGCAGCGTAACGAGGATGCGATCGGTATCGAGGGGCTTCTCCAGGATGTCGTAGGCCCCGAGTTGGGTCGCCTCGACGGCGGTCTGGATCGTCGCATGGCCGCTGATCATCACCACGGTCACCGACCGATCGGACTCGCGGATCCGCTTGAGTGCCTCGAGGCCGTCCATGCCGGCCATCTTGACGTCGAGGAAGACGAGATGGGGGCGCCAGGATCCGACGAGCGCCAGCGCGTCGGCGGCATTGACGGCCGTCCGCACCTCGTAGCCCTCGTACTCCAACAGTTGGCCGAGGGCGCCCCGGATGCCGGGCTCGTCGTCGACCACGAGCACGCGGCGACTCATGGCGCCGCCCCGTACACGGCGACCCGTCCGCGCGCGATGCGGATGTCGGCGACGTACGGCGGCACGTTGAGCAGGAGCCCGTTCTGCGCGATGCCCGGGGGGTGGGCGCCATTCTCGATCCGGTGGATGAGCTGCGGGATGAGCGCCGACGGGACGGGCAGGTCGTGGATGCGCAATTCCTCGACGCGGAACTCACCCACCCCCGGACGCACGACATCGACCGTACCGGCGAGCGACAGGGGCTCGCGCTTGCCGATGACGGTCGCCAGCGGACCGAGGACGGCGCGTCCGCCCAGGCGGTCGACGTCGACGACCGTCCGGAGGGCGAGCCGCTGGTCGACAATGGCCGCTCGGGTGCTGTCGGCGGCCGGAGGGATCCGGCCCGAGATGTCCATCAGGAGATAGGCCGCGAAGTCCGCCGGGAGGAGCTGCGTGTACGGCGGCGACGGACGTTGCCCGAGTCCCAGGATCAGATGCTCGGCGTGCGATGCTCCGCCGGGCGTCACGAGGCCCCACACCGGAGCGGCGCCGCCACCCGACGCGTCGGCCGACCCCGTGCCGCCGACGGCACTCGGGAGCCAGGGCGTCCACCGGTCGCGGGTCACCCACGCGAGGCCGACCAGCCCCGCGAGCCCGACGAGGCACCCGAGTCGTCGCGCGCAGCCCACCGGGCTAGCCGCCCCCGACGGCGATGGCCACGTGCGTGAAGCCGTGCGCGCGGGCGGCGGCCGCGACCCGTCCGCGGACCGCGCCGTCGGCGAGCACGTCGGTCTCCGACCCGGCTGTGTGCAGGACGGCGAGCCGGTCACGGACTTCGACCCGGACGTGCAGGTCGAGCGGCTCGAGGGCGCGCGCGAGCGCCGCCGCCTGGGGTGTCGCGGGACGCTCAGCCGTCACGGACGCCAGCCAGCACGTTGAGCGATCCGGAGCGGAATCCGCCCAGGTCGATGGCGACGTGCGCGTACCCGGCATCGCGGACGGCCGCGGCCAGGCGGTCACGCGCCGGCGCGACGAGCCACTGCTGGAGCCCGCCGGCCGGCAGCTCGACGCGGGCCAGGTCGTCGTGGTCGCGCACGCGCAGGTCCCCAGTGACGCCGAGCATCCGGAGCGCACGCTCGGCCCGCTCCACGCGGCGCAGCCGCTCTGGAGTGACCGGCGTGCCGTACGGGAGGCGCGATGACAGGCAAGGCGACGACGGCTGCCCCGATGTGGGGAGCCCGAGCGCGCGCGACCGGGTCCGGATCTCGGCTTTGGTGAAACCGAGCAGCGCGAGCGGCGACTGCACTCCGCGCTCCCGCGCCGCGACCGCACCCGGCCGGTGGTCGGAGAGATCATCGGCGTTGGTTCCGTCGAGGACGGCGGCCAGGCCCCGCGCGCGCGCGATCGGGACGAGCCGATCCCAGAGGTGCCCCTTGCAGAAATAGCACCGATTGGTCGGGTTCGCCGCGTAGTGGGGATCGGCCAGCTCGTCGGTATCGATCTCGAGGACGGGTAGCGCCCATCGGTCGGCGACCGCGCGCGCGACCCGCCACTGCTCCTCGGGATACGACGCGCTTCGCCCGATCACGGCGAGCACGCGATCACGCCCCAGGGTGTCGAGGGCGATGCAGGCGAGGTAGGTGGAATCGACCCCGCCGCTGTAGCCGATCAGCACCGAGCCCCGGTCCCGCAGCCAGCCGGCGAGCCGCTGCTCGCGGCCGAGCGCGTCGGCTGGGCCGGCGGCATCGGGGCCGTCGATCGCTCGGTCGGGAGCGGCGGGCGGAATGGACAGGAGCGTCTCCACGGAAATGTATGATCGCCGGCCGGCATCAACGCGCGCCAGCCCTGCGGCCGGCGACGAGCCGCGCCGATCGGCGCTTCACCGTGTGGTGGCGCGGCCGCCCGCCGCCGTCCGGCCGGCGACCCCGAGCGCCCCATCCTCTCCCTCACCTCCGTCTTCCGCTTCCCCTCGCCCTCGCGCTCGCCCTCTCCCTCCCCCTCCCCCTCCCCCTCCCTCTCCCCCTCTGGGTCCCCCATCAGCCTCGGGGCGCGCATCGGGGAGCGCATCGGGGCGCGCGTCGGGCGGGCGGTACCGCAGCGCCTCGGCGACCGCCGACGTCGTGACCGCGGCCTCGCCGTCGAGATCGGCGATCGTGCGCGCGACCTTGAGCACGCGGTGATAGCCGCGTGCCGACAGCGAGAGCCGCTCGGCGGCGGTCGCGAGCAGCTCGCGCGCCGCGCCGTCGATCTCGGTGTGCGACTCGAGCCAGCGCCCGGGCGCGTGCGCGTTGCAGGCGATCGGCGGGCCGGCCGCACTGCCGGCAAAGCGGTGATGCTGGCGCGAGCGGGCGCGCTCGACCCGCTGGCGCATCTGCTCGGATGTCATGTCGCCGTCGCGGCGGGCGAGGGCGCGAACCGGAACGGCGGGGACCGGCACGTGGACATCGATGCGGTCGGCGAGGGGCCCGGAGAGCCGCGATTGGTAGCGGATGACCGCTCGCGCCGTGCACCGACAGGGGAGCCGCGTATCGCCGGCGTGCCCGCACGGGCACGGATTGGTGGCCGCGATGAGGGTGAACCGCGCCGGGTATGTCACCGCGCACCGGGCGCGCGCGATCACGACCCGACCATCCTCGAGCGGCTGCCGCATCCCATCGAGGAGGGTCCGCGGGAACTCGAGCAGCTCGTCCAGGAAGAGCACGCCGTGGTGGGCGAGGCTCACCTCGCCCGGGCGCGGCGTGGAACCGCCGCCGAGCAAGCCCGCGCCGGAGACGGTGTGATGCGGCGCGCGAAAGGGTCGCGAGGGCGGGAGGGGCTCGTCGGGCCCGAGCACCCCGGCTACCGAATGCACGGCGATGACCTCGAGCGCCTCCGGCTCGGTGAGCGGTGGAAGAATCGTCGGCAGGCGCCGCGCGAGCATCGTCTTGCCGGCGCCAGGCGGGCCGACGAGCAACACGTTGTGTCCACCGGCGGCGGCCACCTCGAGCGCCCGCTTCGCGCTGGGCTGCCCGGCGACGTCGGCGAAGTCGACGGCCGCTCGGGGGACGGGGCGCGCGCGCACGGCGGGCCGATCGGCGGCTGGCAGCGCGTCGCGGCGCAGCGCGTCGACGAGCGCGCCGAGCGCCGGGAGTGCCGCCAGCCGGACGGAGGTGACGAGCCCGGCCTCGGAGACATTGATCGGCGGCAGCACGAGCGTGCGCTCCGGTGTGCGCGCGAGATGCCGCGCCAGGGGGAGTGCGCCGCGGACGCCGCGGATGCTGCCATCGAGCCCGAGCTCGCCGACCACGGTGAGCCCGTCGGCCGCGTCGGGCGGAAGCTGTCCGGTCGCCATGAGCAGGGCGAGCGCGATCGGGAGGTCGAAGGCCGTCCCCGTCTTCGGGACATCGGCCGGCGCGAGGTTGACGGTCACTCGGCGCGGCGGCACGGAGAAGTTGGCGTTGATGAGCGCGGACGTGACGCGCTCGCGGCTCTCGCGTACGGCGCCGGCGGCGAGCCCGACGATGGTCCACGCCGGCAACCCGAGCGCGGCGTCGACTTCGACCGTCACGTCGTATGCGTCGATGCCGATGACGGCGGCGGAGCGGACCGCGGCGATCATGCGCGGATCGTCGCGCGCCTCCGTCAGCGCAGCGTCAGTCGGAGCACACCGGATGCGCCCCGTCGTCGGCCCGGCGCTTGCACTGCGCGGCCGATCCTGGCCGGGCGGCCGGTGGCGGATCGGGGTGTCCATGGGTGGAGGACGGGCTATGCAGCGGATGACCTTGGTACTGGTCGCGCCGGTCGGGGCGCCCCCGCTCGCGGCCGCTCCGGGTGCGTTCGTCGAGGGCGGGTCGGCGGGGGCGGCCGGGGTCGCACCAGGGTGGCCGGGGGCACGTCGGCGACCCCGCGGAGGCGGACCCTCTTTCGCAACCGCGGCGCCGCGGTCAATCTGCACGCATCCGGACTGGCCCCGGCCGCTCACGCTATGACGATCGCGACGATCAACCCGGCAACGGGCGAGACGCTTCGCACGTTCGATCCGCTGACTGACGGAGAGCTCGAGCGGCGCCTCGCGCTCGCGGCCGGCGCGTACGCCCAGTGGCGCCGGCGCACCGTCGCCGAGCGGGCCTCGATCGTCGCCCGCGCCGGGGAGATCCTGGCGGCCGAGCGTGACGGCTTCGCGCGGCTCATGACGACCGAGATGGGGAAGCTGCTCACCGCGGCGCGCGACGAGGTGGACAAGTGCGCGCTCGCCTGCCGCTATTTCGCCGACCGCGCGGTGACGTTCGTCGCCCCCGAGCGGGGCGACGACGACGGGTCGGGCCGGCTGGCCGGCGAGATCCGCTTCCAGCCGGTCGGCGCCGTGCTGGCGGTGATGCCGTGGAACTTCCCCTTCTGGCAGGTCATCCGCTTCGCGGCGCCGGCGCTCTGCGCCGGCAACGTCGGGCTGCTCAAGCACGCCTCCAACGTCCCACAGTGCGCGCTGGCACTCGAGGATCTGTTCCGCCGGGCTGGCGCACCGGAGGGCGTCTTTCAGGCCCTCCTGGTCGAGTCGGCGCGGGTGGGCGGGATCATCGGCGACCCGCGGGTGGCCGCGGTGACGCTGACGGGGAGCGAGGCCGCGGGACGCTCGGTCGCCGCGGCCGCCGGCCATCATCTCAAGAAGACAGTGCTGGAGCTGGGCGGGAGCGATCCGTTCATCGTGATGCCGAGCGCCGATCTGGCACAGGCGACCCGCGTGGCGGTCACCGCCCGCACGATCAACAACGGCCAATCGTGCATCGCCGCGAAGCGCTTCATCGTGGCCGACGCGGTCGCCGACGAGTTCATCGATCGGTTCGCCGCCGGGCTCACGGCGCTCCGGATCGGTGATCCCGTGGACCCGGAAACGCAGCTCGGGCCCCTCGCGACGCCGCAGATCGTTCGGGACCTCGCCGACCAGGTGGCACGGTCGGTCGTCGCGGGGGCGCGCGAGCTCGTCGGAGGTGGGCCGATGCGCGGCCGCGGCAGCTACTACGCGCCGCAGGTCCTCGTCGATGCGCCCGCCGATTCGCCGGCCGCCTGCGAGGAGCTGTTCGGCCCGGTGGCGACGGTCTTTCGCGCCCGGGACGCCGCGGATGCGGTGCGTATCGCCAACGACACCGCGTTCGGGCTCGGCGCCAGCGCGTGGACGACGGACCGCGCCGAGGCCGAGCTGTTCGCCGAATCGATCGAGGCGGGACAGGTCTTCATCAACAGCATGGTGGCCTCGGACCCGCGCTATCCCTTCGGCGGCGTCCGGCACTCCGGATACGGCCGTGAGCTCTCGCACTTCGGCCTGCGCGAGTTCACCAACATCAAGACCATCCGCCGGGCCGCGACCGTCGGACCGGGGACGCCCGCGAGCCTCGCGCCGGCCGGCGCCACGGCGGGGGCGACGACCGAATAGCGGACCGGTCGACCGACGCGCGCCGCGTCCGGCTGCGGGTCGGCCCTCGCCCGCGGCTCAGCTTCCGCGCCCCGCCGGCGACAGGGGGAGTGGCGCAGGCGACCGGATCGCCGGAACGGGCGGCCCGAACACGAGGCGGCGCCACCACCCGGCCCGCCGCTCGGCGCGCGCCACCGTGCGGATCGCGGTCTGCCAGGCCCGACGCATCGCCGCCGCATCGGCGAACCGGGCGTCCGGGGCCGCGGCGAGCCCCTGGGCGAGCCAGGCGGCGAGGGCCTCATGGTAGCCCTCGAAGCTCAGCTCGCCCGCCAGTTGGCGGGCGAGGATCGAGCGCGCGTCGCCGTCGCCGAACGGCGGGCGTCCCGAGAGCGCGAAGGCGACGATGGCGGCGATGGCGAAGCAGTCGGCGCTGGCGCCCTGCGGCTCGCCGAGCAACTGCTCGGGGGCGGCGAACGCCGGAGTGCCGGTCGGTCCGCCCGGCGTCTCGCCGGGAATGTGCGCGATACCGAAGTCACTGATGCGCCACCGGCGGTAGCGATCGATGAGGATGTTCTCGGGCTTGAGGTCGCGATGCACGATGCCGCTGCCGTGTGCGGCGCTCAGTCCATCGAGGATGAGATCGACCTGGGGCGCCACTTCAGCGAGCGGCCGCGGTCCGCTCCGCACGATCAGCTCCGCGACCGATCCCCCTTCAGCCAGCTCCATCGTGTACCAGGCCACCTCGCCGCGCCGGTCCCAATCGTAGATGGGCACGATCGCCGGGTGCGCCAACTGCGCCGCCAACTGCGCCTCGCGACGGAAGCGCTCCACCGCCGCGTCGTCACGCGCCACGCGCGGATGCAGCATCTTGAGCGCCACCTCGCGCTCCAGGGAGAGATCCCGGACGCGCCAGACCGACCCGAAGGTCCCCGACCCGAGTGGTGAGAGCACCTCGTAGTCTTCGCCCAGCGCCCAGCGAAGGCGCTGCTCGGCGCCCCGTTCGGCGACATCGCCGTCCTCCCCTTCACCGAGCGCCTGGGTGGCGGTCGGCGCGCCGATCCGCTCGAGCGCGCGGAGGAGCGCGACGAGCGACGGAAAGCGGGCCTCCGGCGATGGCATGAGCGCCCGATCGAGCACCATCGCGAGCCCCTGCGGGCACTCGGGGCGCACCCACCGGATGGGCGGGACATCCCGCGCCGGCGGATGCTCGCCCGTGAGCAGGGCAAAGCAAAGCGCCGCCAACTGCCACTGGTCGCTGCGCGCGTCCGGTGCCCATCGGCCGTCCTCCCATTCGGGAGGCGCGGGCATCCACCGCCGGTCCGGGGCGAGGCCGGCCGGGATCGCGTCCCGCGGCAAGGCCCACTGCCAGCCGAGCAACCACAGCCGACGCGTCGGCGTCACCCACACCGTCTCCGGCGCGACGTCCCCGTGCACGAAGCCACTGTCGTGCAGGTACGAGAGGGCGCCGGCGGCGGCACGGAGGACCTGGATGACGTACGGCACGTCGTTCGCGCCGAGCCGCGCGATGCGCGCCGCGATGGTCTCGCCCTCGATCCAGCGGCGGAGATACCCGGGGCCGCGCGACACGTCGCGGTTGACGGACCAGTAATGGTACGTCGTCGGGACCGACGGGTGGCTCAGGTGGGCCAGGTGCCGAGCTTCGGCGGCCAGCCAGGCGTGATGGTCCGGGTTGGGCGCGGTCACGAGGGCGAGCGAGCGCCCGAGGGCATCGACCACTTCCTGCGCGTGCCGATATTCGCTGGCGACGCCGGAGGCTCCCCACCGCCAATCCACCGGGAGCTGCCAGCCGCTCAGGTGCGCGGGCAGCTCGCGGGTCGTCTGGTTCAGACCATTCATGCGCCTCGTAACACTAACGCAATGCTCACCCGGGTGCCCCGCCCCGGCTCGCTCTCGACCGCCATCGTGCCACCCCAGCTCTCGACGATCCGGCGGCTGACGGCGAGACCGAGCCCGCTGCCACTCGTGCGGGTCGAGAAGTGCGGCTCGAAGATCCGTGGCAGCGCGTCGGCCGGGATGCCGTCGCCGTCGTCATCGACCACGACGAGCGCCCGCGCAGTGCCCGACCCGCCCCGCGACTCCTGGTCCGAACCCTCGCGCTCGATCGTCACGGTGACGCGGCGGGCGCGCGCCAGCCGCGCATTCTCCAGCACATTGAGCAGCACCTCGCGGAGCTCGTCGCTCCGTGCGTGTACGACGGTCGGGCGGTCGTCCCCCGACAGCACCCAGGCGACGCCCCCGTCGACGGCGGGCGGTGACGGGCCCCCGCGTGATGTGCGGGCACTGGCGGCGTCGCCGGCCGATGGCGGGGCGCCGGTCCCGAGCCGCTCGAGCGCCACGACGTCGCGCACGACGGCCGTGAGCTCGGTGGGCTCGCCCGGGGGGCGCTCCGCGGGCGCCGAGCCGTAGCGACTGAAGGCGCGCGCGATGCGATCGAGCCGGTCGATCTCGGCCAGGATCCGCTCGGCGTTCTGATCGAGGATCCGATCGAAATCCGGCCGTCCGGCTGCGCGGGCCCGCTGGAGGTGCTGGACACCGAGACGGATGGGCGTGAGTGGGTTCTTGATCTCGTGCGCGATCTGGCGCGCCATCTCGCCCCACGCCAGCACGCGCTGGCTCTCGCCGAAATCGGCCGCCATGCGCCGGAACGCGGCGAACACCGGCTTGAACTCGGTCGGCGGATCGCCGGCCAGTCGGGGCTCGCGCTCGCCGCCCGCGAGCGCGAGCGCCGCCTGGCGCAGTCCCTCGATCGGACGGGCGAGCTGGCGGGCGACGAGCCCACTGAGCCAGAGCGCGGCCGCGGCACCGAGCACGGTGGTGAAGCAGACGAGGATGCCGAGATCGGTGCGCCGCGCGTCCAGACCCACCTCGTCCCCGGGCGCGGGCGCGGCGAGCACGACCCGCTGCCCGTCGGGGGCATCGACCGCGCGGTAGCCGAAGAGCACCGGGACGCCGCCAAGCGACTGGGTGCGACTCGCGCGCACCGCATTCCCGCGGACGAGCCCCAACTCGACGTCGGGGCGGAGGAACCGCCCGAGCGGAGCGAGCGCCTGGTACAGGCTATCGCTGGTAGCGCTCAGCATTCCGTCCTCGTAGAGCAGGAGCGGCGTGCCGACCCGCTCGGCGTCGGCGGGCAGCGCGTCGAGCCCGCCGGTCGCGGCGGCGCGCAGCGCCTGCCAGACGAGCACGGCGCGCTCCTCGGCCGTGTCGCTGCGGAGGCGCCGATACGACCAGACGGCGGAGAGCGCTGCGGGCACGACGAAGAACGTGAACATCACGACCGTGAGTTGGCCGCGATAGCTGCCGAGCCAGCGCCGTGCGTGGCCGCGTGCCCACCGGAGCAGGACGCCGCCCCCGGCGACGCTGAGTGCCCAGAGGAGCGCGACGGCGAGCAGGTCGACGACGACCAGCAGGACCGCCCGCTGCACCAGGGCATCGAAGGGGCGAAGCGCCACGTCCACGTGCGCGCGCGCCGGACCCTGACTGCTCGGCATGCGCCAATCGCCGTGCAGGTTACTGCCCTGCCGCGTCCAACGGATCGGCACCGCCCCGGGCGGGGTCGGCGCGGCCACTGCCGCGGCGGCCGCCGCCGACTCGGCCGGCGAGCCGCTCGGCGGATGCCCTGCCCCGGCCTGGCTGGCCGCGGCTTCGCTGGCCTCGGCTGCGCCGGCCCCAACCACCGGCTCGGTGTCCGGGGGGGGCGGCTCGCCCTCGAAGCGGCCGGGCGCCACCTCGAGCAGCGAGATCGCGTAGGGCGGCGTGCCCCCGGCGTCCGGGGCGAGACCAACGAGCGAGGCGAAGGCATCGGGCGGGATGAGCCGCGTTTGCGGCGCGACGACGGCGGTCATCGCGGCGCCCCGGGGGCCGGGGACGGCGAGCACGAGCTGGACGCCCGGAAATCCGGCGACATCGGTCAGGACCATCGCCCCGCGGCGCCGAGCGGTGGCCACCGCCGCCTGGACGCCCGCCGTATCCGTGTCGAAGCGCGCCAGCTCGAGGTGAGCCGTCTCGGCGCCGGCCGGTGACCAGAGGGCGAGGCGCACCGGGTAGTCGGCCGCGGCCAGATCCGAGCGCGCGTACCGGCCGAGCAAGTCGGCGCGATCCACGGGGAGCCCGTCCGCGGCCACCTGGGCCCCGAACCGCTCGAGGAGTGCGGCCGCCTCCGGATCGGGCACGGAGAGCCCGGCGAGATCGCGCTCGGCGAGGACGACGCGCTTCTCGGCGGTGGTCCCCCAGACCACGATCGCCGCGCAGAGGGCGGCGACGACAGCCGCCGGCGCCATGCCCCACGTCGAGCGGCGGGTGAAGGCCGCGGCGAGGGCGGCGAGCGCCCAGGCCACCCAATACCAGAGCGGCCAGCCGGCCGGCGTCGACCAGAGGGAGGGACCGATCGCGGCCGCGGTCGCGGCGAGCGCGATCGCCACCGCTGGCGGGAGGCCCTGCCGCCGATCGAGCACGCCGCGGGCGGCCGCGTAGCCGACGACGAGCAGCGCGGTGACGAGCAGGGCGAGCGCGACCTCCCACCCGACCCAGAGGACGAGGGGAACCGAGGCACCGGGCGGCGTGATCCCGCTCGCGACGTCGCGGAGAACGGGCACGGCGCCGACACTCGCCACCACGGCCGCGGCGCCGGCGCCGAGGGGCGGGCCGACGCGCCACCGCGCGCGGGCGGCCGCGAGTCCGGCGAGCAGGGCGAGCGCACCGGTGACCCCGAGCGCGCCGACGCTGGCCGTGTACGGCCCGCCCACGGGTGAGAAGAAATACGTCGGGTCGAACAGGCGGCTCGCATTGGAGAACGCGTTGAGCGGAACGATCGCCAGGGCCGCCAGCGGTACCACGAGTGCGGCGACACGCCGCCACCATGTGCGACCGTGTCGACGCCATTCGGCGGCGATGAACGCCACGAACGCGAGCGCGAACGCGAGCGCGCCCCGGCTCTTGGCACGCTGGGCCGCGGCCTCCCGCGCCTCATCGGCCCGCAGCGGCACCGCCCGCATCGTCAGGAGCGGCAGACCGCCGGGCGCGAACGCCGCCGTCGCCTCAGCGCTATCCGGCGCGACACCAGCCGACGGCAGGACGAGCGCGAACCCGTCGACGCCCGCGCGCGCCGCGACGGCTTCGTCGAGCGGGTGCGCCAGGCGATCCGCGGGCGGCTCCGCATGCACCAGCGCCGTCGCGACTGCGCGCTCCCTGCCCTGCGCGACCGTCGCCTGGATCGCGACGTAGAAGGGACTCCGGATGACCGCGTAGGGCGCGGCGCTGGAGTCGAGAGGCAGCCAGACCCTGCCGGACCACGCCGCCGGACGGCCGCCCCGCACCAGGACGACGCCGCGATCGCCTACCCCGGAGGGGAGCGCCGCGAGGGCCGCAAACGCCGCCCGGGGCTCGGCCGGGGCGCGCAGGGCAGCCTCGGCATCGCGGCGCAGGTCGCTGGCGAGTGCCGACAGCGTGCGCTGCATCTCGCCGGCGCTCCGGCGCATCGTCTCGCCTGCCATCGTGGGCCAGCGCGTCTCGACGCGGACGAGGGCCGCCTGACCGAACGCGGCCACGATGCAGAAGACGACGAGGGCCGCGGCGGCGACCCGCGCTGCCCAGTCGCGGCGAGACACCGTCGCCACCACGGTCGCCGCGGTGGCGGCCCCGGCGACAAGGAGGTAAGGTATGGCGGGATCGCGCAGCCACCCCGCCCCGGCGAGGAGCGCGGCACCGGCCGCCGCCGGCCACCACCGGGGCCGCGCGGAGGCGGAGGCGACGGTTGGCGGGAGAGGTGGTCCTCGACGGTCGAGAATGGCGACTCCGCTACGACTGAAAGAGCTGTCGCTCGAGCGCGTCGCCGCCATCGTGGCGGGCGACCCGCGCCTCATCGTTCCGATCGGCACCTGCGATGTTCACGGGCCGCACCTGCCGGTCGGATGCGACACAATCCTCGTGAGCCGCCTGGCGGATGACCTGTCCGGCGAGTTCGGCATCCTGCGGGCGCCGACGTTGGAGTATGGCGCCAGCGACGAGGCGACGCACGGCGTGCCGCGTGAAGGCTCCGTTCGCAAGAAGACCTTGCACCTGTTGCTCAACGATCTGCTCGCCTCCTGGGAGCGCGGTGGCATCCGGGAGTTCATCCTTCTCACCGCCAACGGTGACGACGCCCACCGCGAGGCATTGGCCACCGTGATGACGATGGAGGCTCGCGTGCGTGTGGTCGACGCCGGGATCATTCGGACTGCCGAACCGGAGAACGGGTCGGCCGATTGGCGGCGCGGCGGCGCGGCGGACACGTCGTTGATGCTCTTCCTGGCCCCCCAATTGGTAGACATGCGGCTGGCGCAGGATTATACCCCGCACGTTCCCGCTCGGCGACGGATCTTCGCCCGTCGTGCACGCGCGAGAGGCGCGCAGCGCTCCGCTCCGTCGGCGGACCCGACCCTGGCGACAGCCGGTCACGGCGCGGCACTCTATGGCGAGATCCGCGACAGGATCGCGGCCCGCATCTTCACCATGCCGTCTCCGGCGCCCTGACGTGCCACCGCTGGCCCCGGCCCTCCTGCCTTCCTCGCCCGCCCTGCCACCCCGGGCCGTTCCGCCCACCTCCCCCGTGACATCGCGCCGCGCGGTGTCGACCGGGCGGCGGGCACACCGCGTGATCGGGCGCTGCGCCCGAGTCGCCGTGCTCGCGGCGCTTCCCCCGCTCGCGGCCGACCCGTCGGCGTCCCGAACCGTCGCGGGCCCACGGGCGGCTGAGGGGCCGGCCGCGACGCCCGCCGGACAGGCGGCCGTCGTGGATGCCGGGACGTTCACCGTCTTTCAGGGCGCCACGAGACTCGGCCGCGAGGAGTTCGCGATCCGCCGGCTCCCGCCGCCGGATGGGGGATTCGTGGCCACGGGCACGGTCGTCTATGCTGACCGCCGTCTCATCCCGTTGCTCCGCACTGATGCGAGCGGCGCGCCCCTGCGCTATCAGCTCGAAGTCGAGCGCGGCGCCCGACGCCAGGAGCTGCTGACCCTCGAGATCAGCCGGCAGCGTGCGCGGGTGCACATCCAGAGCCTGCGCGGCGAGTCCGACCGGGAGCTCCTCGTGCCGGCGAAGGTGCGGCTGCTGGAGACCGACCTGTTCGCCCACTACTACTTCATCGCCCGGCCCCCCGCGGCCGGCATGTCGCCCGAGGACGCGCCGGGCGTCGGGGCGAGCGGGGCGCCGATCGCGCTCCTGCTGCCCTCGAGCGGCGACGTCGAGCCGGCAACGGTCCGGATGGTCGCGCCCCGCGAGACCGTTCAGATCGGAGGACAGCCGGTCAGTGCCGTACACATCCAGATCACGGTCCTGGGCCCGGGCGGGCCAGCGGGGGCGACCGGAGCGGGGGGGACCATGGGGGAGCCGGGGCGGACAGAACCGAGGGGGGGCGCCCAGCGGGCGCTCGCCCCGGGCGCGCAGAGCGGGAACGGCGGGAACGGCGGGAACGGCGGGAGGCGGGTGACGGGGGAGCCGCTGGCGGGGCCAGAGGACGTGCGCGACGTCTGGACGGACGACACGGGCCGCGTGTTGCGGGTGACCCTGCCGGCCCGGGGCATCTCGGCGATCCGGGATGAGATCCCTCACTAGGGCCACCGGCACCGGTCGTCCGCGCCCGGGCCGCCGGTCGGAGGCTGAAACCGCGCGCGGATCACGCGCGTAGGGTGCCCGGGCCGTGGCAGCCCCTCCAGCGCCTTCACAGGACGAGACAGGATGCGACTGTCGTACATGATCGCCGTGGTATCGCTCGGGGCCGTACCGGTTTCCGCGCAGGGGACGGCTGGCGCCCCTGCGGGCGCGCCGGTCGGGAGGTCGGCCGCCGGGTCCGACTCCGCCGGGCCGGTACTGACACTCGCCGACGCCCTCCGCCTCGCGCACCGCAACAACCCCACGTTCCTCCAGAGCGTCGCCGCACGGCGGGCCGCGAGCGCCAGCGTCCGGGCGGCGTACGGCCAGCTCTTCCCCCAGCTCTCGGCGTCGCTCACCGGGCAGTATCAAGCGAGCGGGCAACTTCCCTTCAGCGGGTCGTTCCTGGGTGCCGGGTCGGATATCATGCAGTCGCAGTACCAGCTCGGGGTCAACTACACGTTGAGCGCGAGCACACTGCTGACGCCCGCGTACGAGCGGGCGGTCCGCGACGCATCGGACGCGGACGTGGCCGGCCAGGGCGAGGTGCTCGAGAGTGCGGTCGCCCAACAGTACGTCACCGTGCTCGAAGACCAGGCCAAGGCGACGCTTCAGGACAGCCTCGTGACGGACGATCAGGCGCAGCTCGAGCTTGCGCGCGCGCGAGTCGCCGTCGGGAGCGCAACGCCGCTCGATCAACAGCGCGCCGCGGTGACGCTGGGACAGCAGCAGGTGCAGGCGCTCCAGGCGCACAACCTGACGGAGATCGACAAGCTGCGGCTCTTCCAGCAGCTCGGCGTCGCGCAACCAGCGGGGGTCCGACTCGTGGACGCCTTTCCGGTGCGGATGCCGAGCTTCCCGCTCGATAGCCTCCTCGATCTCGCCCGTCGTGCCAACCCACAGGTGAACGCCCTCCGCGCGCGCGAGCACGCGGCCGACGTCGGCGTCCATCGCGCCGAGGGCCAGTACACGCCGACCCTCCAGGTGCAGACCGGCGTCGGCGGGTACACGTTTCAGTACACGAACGACAACTTCCTGGTCGGGGCGGCGGCGCAGCAGGTCGCGAGCCAGTACGGGAGCTGCCTGACACTGGACACCATCGGTCGCGCCGCCGGGCTGCCGTCGCGCACCTGTGGGCCGAGCACGCTGAGCCCGGCGCAGATCGCGGCCATCCGGTCGAGCAATCGCCAGTTCCCGTTCGGATTCCAGAGCATCCCCCGCTCGATCACGGCCGTCATCTCGCTGCCGATCTTCAACGGGTTCCAGCGCGAGCAACAGGTCGAGCAGGCGGAGGTCGACCGCGCGAACGCGCGGTACAACGAGCGCGCCCGGGAGCTCCAGCTCACGGCCGACGTGACCAGCGCCTATCTCACACTCACGACGTCGGTCCGCACCGTCGAGCTCCAGGAGCAGAACGCGAGCGCCGCCCGGCAGGCGCTCGCGCTGGCCGAGGAGCGGTATCGGGTCGGTGCGGCGACGTTCCTCGAAGTGACCGACGCGCGGGCGGCGTACGAGCGGGCCGAGAACGACCGGATCTCCGCCGTGTACGACTTCCACAAGGCGTTCGCGGCGCTCGAGAGCGCGGTCGGACGTCCGCTACATTGATCCCGGCACACCGGGGTGCCCGCGGGCCTCTCCATCCCTCCGTGTCCCCACGCCCATGCCCGCCTCGGGAACCCGTATGACGCGACGCGCGAAGTGGTCCATCCTCGGAGTCATCGGCCTGGTCGTCGCCGTGGCGGCGATTGCCGTCGCGGCGACGCGGGGGCCCAAGAGCGTCGCCGTCCGGATCGAGCCAGTGGCGCGGCGTGACCTGGTCGCGTCGGTGACCGCGAGCGGGCAGGTCCGCCCGCACACCAAGGTAGACATGAGCGCCGACATCTCCGGGCGCATCATCACCCTGGCAGTGAAGGAAGGACAGACCGTCACCAAGGGACAGCTGCTGGTCCAGATCGACCCCGCGACCTACCAGGCGGCGGTCGAGCGGGCGCGGGCGGCGCTCGCGGCCGCACGGGCCCAGGCGCTCCAGGCGGAGGCCAACGCCCAGCAGGCGGAGCGCACCTACCAGCGGTCGGCGCAGATCAAGAAGAGCAACCCGCAGCTCGTCTCCGACGAGCAGCTCGAGCAGCTCCGGACCAGCATGGACGTGGGGACGGCGACCAGCCAGGCGGCGCGCGATCAGGTGGACCAGGCGATCGCCGCCCTCCAGGACGCCGAGAGTGCGCTCAGCAAGACGACCATCCGGGCCCCGATGAGCGGCAAGGTGACGCGCCTCGACGTGGAGCAGGGCGAGACCGCGATCCAGGGCACATTGAACAAGGATGCGGCGACGCTGTTGACGATCAGCGACATGAGCGTGCTGGAGACGAAAGTGAAGGTCGACGAGACCGACGTCGCGCACATCCAGGTCGGTGACTCGGCCTTCGTGCAGCTCGACGCCTTCCCCGACACCGTCTTCCGCGGCCGGGTGACGAAGATCGCCAACAGCGCGCTCAAGCCGACCGGCCAGGCTCAGGGCAACACGACCTCGACCGACCAGGCGGTCGACTACGAGGTGACGATCCAGCTCCTCGACCCGCCGCCCGACACGCGCCCGGACTTCTCGGCGACCGCCAAGGTGATCACCGACACCCGCGCGCACGTGCTGTCGATCCCGATCATCGCCCTCACCGTGCGGGACAACGAGGCGCTGCCGGGGGGCGACTCGGCCGTGACGCTGGGTCGTGCCGCCCCGGCCAAGCAGGTGGGCACACGCGACGTCGAGGGCGTGTTCGTCGTCGGACCGGACAACAGGGTGACCTTCCGGCCCGTCAAGGTGGGCATCGCCGGCGACAAGTACTTCGAGGTCGTGACCGGCCTGCGCGAGAAGGAGCGGATTGTCGGCGGGACCTACCAGGCGATCCGCGACCTCAAGGACGGGACGCTGGTCCACGAGGCCAAGCCGGAGCCGGCGTCGGCCACCAAGTCATGACGCCCGAGCCCGGCGTCGCGGAGGGAGAGGCCATCGGCCTCAGCACGACCGCCGAGCGACGCGCCGTCATCGCCGAGACCGGAGCGGTCCCCAGCGCCGACTGGGTGATCGTCACGCGCGGACTCCGCCGCGACTACGACATGGGCGGCGAGATCGTGCGGGCGCTCCGCGGCGTCGATGTGGCCGTCCGTCGCAACGAGTACGTCGCGATCATGGGGCCGTCCGGATCGGGGAAGTCGACCTTGATGAACCTCATCGGCTGCCTCGATACACCGACCGCGGGGGAGTACTGGCTCAATGGGACGCTCGCCTCCCGGATGACCGACAACGAGCTCGCGCGGATCCGGAACCGGGAGATCGGGTTCGTGTTCCAGACCTTCAATCTCCTCCCGCGCGCGACGGCCCTGCACAACGTCGAGCTCCCGCTCATCTACGGCGGCGTACCGGCGGCCGAGCGCCGCGTCCGGGCGACCGAGGCGCTGGAGCGGGTACAGCTCGGCGACCGTCTGTCGCACCGGCCCAACGAGCTCTCCGGCGGCCAGCGCCAGCGGGTCGCGATCGCCCGCGCCCTCGTCAACCGGCCATCGATCTTGCTGGCCGACGAGCCGACGGGTAATCTCGACTCGGCGACATCGGACGAGATCATGCGCGTCTTCGGCGAGCTCGCGACCCAGGGCCAGACAGTCATCATGGTGACCCACGAGCCCGACATCGCCGCCCATGCACGGCGCGTGATCGTCTTGCGCGACGGCCTGATCGCGAGCGACGACCGGCGGGACCCCACAGCGAGCTTCGCTCCGCCGCTCCGCGCCGCGGGCTGACCCGGATGTCGCTCGTCGAGGCGATCCGGATGGCGCTGGACCAGATCCGCGTCCAGAAGCTCAAGAGCATCTTCACCCTGCTCGGCGTGACGATCGGCGTCATGTTCCTGATCGCCGTGGTCGCCGTCGTCGAGGGGATGGGGAGCTACATGGAGCACGACCTGGTGGGCAAGCTGATGTCCGTCCACAGCGTCGAGCTGCGCCGCTTCCCGAACATCAACATCGGCGACGAGGACAACGGGACCTGGCTCGAGTACGTCCACCGGCCTCGGATCGTCGAGGACGATCTGCACCCGATCGTCGATGCGCTCCCGCCGGGGACCCGCTGGTACATGGAGAGCGAGGATCAGATCACCGTCGAGTCGCCCTACGCCCGCCCGCAGAAGGTGCTCACGTTCGCGGTCACCGGCGACTACTTCGCCATCCGGGGCCTGGGGGTCGTGAGCGGGCGAATCTTCACCGACCAGGAGCTGGAGTCCGGCAGCCTCGTCGCCGTCATCGGCCAGGACGTCAAGAGCCACTACTTTCCGACGGTCGATCCGATCGGCCGCACGGTGAAGATGGGCGGTGTGCCGTACACCGTCGTGGGGGTGGCGGACAAGCTGGGCAGCACGTTCGGGTTCTCACTCGACAAGTTCGTCGTCGCACCGTATCGCGCGCCGGTCCACCGACTCCTCAACCGCGAGCGCGGGGTGGTCGACGCGATCGTCGTTCAGGCGACCGACGATGCCACGCTGGCCGACGCCCAGGAGCGGATGCGGCAGGTGATGCGGACGCGGCACAAGCTTCGGCCCGTCCAACCGGATAACTTCTCCCTCGCGACCCCGGCGTCGACGCTGGCGTTCTGGCAATCGATCCAGGGCTACATCGTGCTCGCCGCCATCGTGCTCCCGGCGATCGGGCTGGTCGTCAGCGCGATCGTGATCATGAACATCATGCTGGTGGCGGTCGTCGAGCGGACACGCGAGATCGGGATCCGGAAGTCACTGGGGGCTCGCCGCCGCGACATCCTGGCGCAGTTTCTGGCCGAGGCGGCCGCGCTCAGCACCACCGGCGCGCTCCTCGGGATCGGGCTCGGGGTCGGGCTCGCCCAGGTGGTCACGCGACTCACGCCGATGCCGGTGACGGTGGCGCCCTGGTCGATCCTCGTCGCGGTCGCCGTCGGCGCGGGCGTCGGCATGCTGGCCGGCGTGTATCCGGCGAGTCGGGCCGCGCGGCTCGATCCGATCGCCGCGCTCCGGCAGGAGTAGCCATGTCCGTCCTCGCCCGGGTGGGCTCACTCCTCGAGGGGGTGGTGATCGCGATCGACGCACTCCGGGCCAACAAGGTACGGGCGTCACTCACGATTCTGGGCATCGCGGTCGGGGTCTTCGTGGTCGTGGCCATGGCGGCCTTCATCCACGGCGTGAACGACAGCGTCGCGCATGACATCGAGTCGGCGGGAGCGACGACGTTCTTCCTCCAACGCTATCCGGTGGGGTTCAACAACTGCGATGGAACGGACGAGGTCTGCCCCTGGATCCACAACCCGCCTCTTCGACTGAGCGAGGCCGCCGCGCTCCGGCGCCTCCCCTCGCTCGCGGGTGTGACGGTCCAGATCGATTTCGCCGGGTCGGTCAAGTACGCCGACCGGCGCCTACCGGCGGCCCAGATCCAGGGGCTCAGCCCGGGGTGGACGAGCACCGACGGCGGGTCCATCAATCCGGGCCGATCCTTCACCACCCAGGAAAACGCCGCCGGCGAGCACGTCGCGCTCATCAACGACAAGATGGCCGAGCGACTCTTCCGGGGCGGCGACCCACTCGGGCGGACGATCACGATCAACAACAGCCCGTATCAGATCATCGGTCTCTACCACTATCACGCCAGCTTCATCACCGGTGGCGACCGCCCCGTGGCGATCATCCCGATCCAGACACTGCTCCGGCATTTCGCGGTCGGCGAGCAGGAGGCCGGATTCACGATCAAGCCGCGTGCCGGCGTCGCCCGCGATGCGGCGATCGACGATGTGATCGCGGCCGTTCGTGGATTGCGCGGGCTCCGACCGGCCGCCGTCAACAATTTTTACGTGCTGACGCAGGACCGGCTGTTCGAGCTGTACAACAAGGTCTTCGGTGTGATCGAACTGGTGGCCCTGGTCCTGGCCTCGGTCGGGCTCATGGTCGGCGGCGTCGGCGTGGTCGCGATCATGATGATCAGCGTGACCGAGCGCACTCGCGAGATCGGCGTCCGCAAGGCGCTCGGCGCGACGAAGCTCGTGATCCTGTGGCAGTTTCTGATCGAGTCCGTCACCCTGACCGGCATCGGCGCCATGACCGGGTTGATGGTCGGCTGGGGGCTGGCGCTCGCTGTGCGGGCGACGACATCGGTCCCGGCCTCGGTCCCCGCCGCCGCGGTGGCCGCCGCGGTGGGCAGCAGCATCGTGACCGGCATCCTGTTCGGCATCTATCCCGCGTTTCGGGCGGCGCGCCTCGATCCCGTCACCGCCCTGCACTACGAGTAGGGCGAGCGGCGCGCTGTACCGGTATGGAATCGCCTCCTGTCGACGTCCTCGCCATCGCCGCCCACCGCGACGACGTCGAGCTGACCTGTAGTGGCGCACTGCTCCGCGCCGGTCGGTTCGGCCGCCGCACGGCGGTGATCGACCTCACCGCGGGGGAGTCGGGGACCAGGGGATCGAGCGCGCTCCGCGAGGCCGAAGCCGCCGAGGCGGCGGCCGTGATGGGGCTCGCCGCGCGCGACAACCTGGGCTTGCCGGACGCCGCGCTGGAGAACACCCCCGAGACCCGCGCCCGCCTCGCGCGGCTGATCCGCCGCTACCGGCCACGGATCGTGATCGCACCGGCGCGGGAGGGCCGGCACCCCGACCACCGCGTCGCGGCGGAGCTGGTGCGCGATGCCTGCTTCATCGCCGGGCTCGCGAAGGTCGAGCCGGATCTGCCGCCGCACCGTCCGTTCAAGGTCGTCCACTGCCTGTCGTTCCGAGAGGATTGGCTCAAACCGACCTTCGTCGTCGACATCACCGATGTCTTCGAGGCAAAGCTGGCCGCGGTGCGGTGCTACGCCTCACAGTTCAGGGGCGTGACGCAGGCGGGAGAGATCTACCCGAACGGGGAGCCGCTGATCGAGATCCTGCGCCACCACGCGGCACACTACGGATCGCTCATCCGGACTCGCTACGGCGAGCCCTACCACACGGCGGAGACGATGCGCGTCGACGATGTCGGCGCCCTCGATGTCTCGACGTTCTGACCCGCCTGCGGCGCCCGCCGTCGACGCCCACGGGGCGGCGAGTCGCGCGCGCGCCCGCGCGCTCATCCTCGCCCATGGCTGGAACGCTACCGCGTACCAACTGCTCAATCCCGGGATCGAGCACTGGTTCGCCGAAGCCGGTGACGCCGTCGTCGGCTATGTGCGGGCCGGCGGGATGCGGATCGTGGCCGGGGCACCGGTCTGTCCCGCCGCGCGTCTCGCGGAGGTCGTCCACGAGTTCGATGCGAGTCATGCGGGCGGCGGCGGCCCCGCCTGCTACTTCGGCGCTGGCGAGCGGCTCACGGAGCTCCTCCTTCCGACGGGCCGGTGGGGGGCCGCCGGCTTCGGGGCGCAGCCGAGCTGGAACCCATCCCGCTGGCCCGAGATCGTCGCACGCAAGGCGTCGCTCCGGGCGCAGCTGCACCGCGCGCGCAACAAGGGCGTCACGGTCGGTGAGTGGCCTCCGGATCGGGCGGAGGGGAGTCAGGCGCTACGCCGCTGCCTGGATGAGTGGCTCCGGGGCCGCGGCCTTCCGCCGCTGCACTTTCTCGTCGAGCCCGAGACGCTGAGTCAACTCGCGGATCGGCGGGTCTTCGTGGCCGAGCGTGCCCGGACGGTGATCGGCTTCCTGGTCGCATCCCCGGTCCCGGGGCGACGCGGGTGGCTCATCGAGCAGATCATTCGTGGCGAGCGGGCCGTGAACGGCACGGCCGAGCTTCTCGTCGACGCGGCGATGCGGACCCTCGCGGCCGGGGGCGCGCAGTATGTCACCCTCGGGCTCTCGCCGCTCTCGAAGCATTCCACGTTCCCGCGCCGACAGATGCCGCTCTGGCTCCGACTGACCCTGCATCTCGTCCGCGCCCACGGTCGTCGCTTCTACAACTTCGAGGGGCTGGATCACTTCAAAGCCAAGCTCGAGCCGGAGACATGGGAGGAGATCGTCGGGCTCGCGCCCGGCCGGCGATTCCCGCCGCGCGCGCTCTGGGCGACGGCGGCGGCGTTCAGCCGCGGGTCACCGATCCTCCTCGTCCTTCGGGCCGTTCTCAAAGGGGTCCGGCAGGAGCTGCGCTGGCTGCGCGAGCGCGTCCGGCGCTGGATCGCGGCCCCGGGGTCCGCCAGGCCAGAATCCCGGTCGCCACCGACCACCCGCCGAAGAGGGCGACGCCGGCGACCGCACCGCGGCTCGCGGGGTCGAACGCCAGGACCCCCGTGATCCCGCCGATTCCCGCGATCCAGGCGAGCGCGGCGACCCACCGCGGCCGGTGCGGATCGCGCGCTTCGATCACGCCGAGCGCGAGCGCGCCGAGCGCCACCAGGACGTTGCCGGCAGCGGCGGCCGCGAGCGATACCGCGTGCCCGGCGGCGAACGCCCCGGGCGCGGTCGTGTCGCCGGTGGCAAAGCGGGCGGCCGACCGCGTGCCCGTGTGCGCCATGTAGGCGACATTGAGGGCGTTGGACGCCAGCCCCGCAATGATGCAGAGCATGACGATCGCCAATGCCGCGCGATGGCCCGAGCGGTCACCGATCACGCGAGTCCAGACGCCGGCCATCACGAGCGCGGAGCCGGCGAGCATGCCGACATGGATCGCCCGCCAGTACGGCGTCGCCGCCATGACGCGGAGCTGTTGATCGATCGCGTCGGGGAGCATCGGGTGGAGCGCCGCGCAGACCCCCAGGACCACCGTCCCGATGAGCAGGAGCGACCCGAGGTAGCGCTCGGCGGCTCGTGTGTCACGGGCCTCCGGAGCGTCCGCCACCGTGGCACGGGTGTGCATGCTTGCATGTTAGCACCTGGACGGCGGCCGACGCAGCTGGCCCGGCTGGCCGCCGGCCGGCGCGTCACGAACGGCACGTGACCCCGACCGGCGCCCATCGTCGGCTGAACGTGAGCGCCCACGGCACCCTCGTCGACGATGCCCCGGAGGATCGCGCCCGGCCACCCGTGACACGCACGGCGGCCCTGAGAGCGGCCGACGGCGCGGTCCAGACGGGGCACGTCCCCGCGCTCGACGGCGTTCGCGGGATCGCGGTGATCATGGTCATGGCGTTCCACATCTGGCGCGCCCCGGTCACGGCGATCGGCTGGGCCGGGGTCGATCTCTTCTTCGTCCTCTCCGGCTACCTCATCACCGGGATCCTCTGGGACCTGCGGCCGTCGGCGGAGCGCGCGCGGGTCTTCTATCTCCGGCGCGCCTTCCGCATCCTGCCGCTCTACTATGGGCTGCTGCTGGCCGCGTTCGTCGCTCGACCATTCCTCGGCCTGGCCGTTCGGCGGGACGATCTGGCCCTCGTCGGCGAGCACCTCTGGTACTGGACGTATCTCTGCGACTGGCGCATCGCCCTCGGTCACCCTCATGCGATCACGTTCCTCAGCCATCTGTGGACGCTCTCGATCGAGGAGCAGTTCTACCTCGTCTGGCCGCTGGTCATCTGGCGGTGCTCCCGACGCACCGCGCTGACGATCGCGAGCCTGTGCGCCGCCGGCGCGCTGGCGCTCCGGGGATGGGCGGTCCTGACCGGCCAGTCGCCCGACATCGCCTACATGCTCCTGCCGTGCCGCGTCGATGCGCTCGCGGCGGGCGCCATCCTGGCGCTGGCCGCTCGCGGCCCCGGTGGATTGGAGCGCGTCTGGCGGTGGGCGACGCCTACCGGCATCGCCGGCGCGGGAACTGCCGCCCTGATCGTCCTCGTTCGCGCGACGGCGGCCTACACGGATCCCGTGATGTCGACGATCGGGTACACGGCGCTCGACTGGGCGTGCGGGGGCCTGGTCGTCGCCGCCGCCGCGCGTGGCTCATCGATACTCGAGACGCCGCTGCTCCGGTCGGCCGGGCGATACAGCTACGGCCTCTACGTCTACCACCCGCTCGTCATGTGGTGGATCGTACGCGACGCCGCGTGGCTCGAGCGCAGCGAGGTGCGGTTCGTCGCCGGGGCAGCGTTGGGATCGGTGCTCGTCGCCTGCACGAGCTACCACCTCTTCGAGCAGCCGTTCCTGCGCCTCAAAGACCGTGTGGCGCGGCGCCCGGCGAGCGTCGAGTCCCGACGCCGCGCGATCGCGCGCGACGCGGCTAGCGATACTTGAGGCCCGTGCCGGTATTGAACAGGACGACGCGCTCGCCTCTGGCGATCCAGCCGCGATCGCGGAGCACCTCGAGCGCGGCCCACGCGGCGCCGCCCTCCGGGCAGACGTCGACGCCCGTCGTCGACGCGAGCCGCGCGGTGGCCGGCCCGATGGCCTCCTCGGCCACGGTCACGGCCGTCCCGCCGGTCTCCCGGAGCGCCCTCACGCAGAGAAAGCCCCCGATCGGGGCGGGCACGCGCAGGCCGTAGGCCCGCGTCGCAGGATCGGGCCACGGCTCGGTCCGTTCGGCACCCGTCTCGAAGGCCCGCGCCACGGGGGCGCACCCCACCGCCTGGACCGAGACCATCCGCGGCAGGCGCGCGTCGGGCGCGAGCCAGCCCAGCGCCCGCATCTCGCCGAACGCCTTCCACATGCCGACCAGCCCCGTCCCGCCCCCGGTGGGGTAGACGATCACGTCGGGGAGGACGCCGTCGCACTGCTCGAAGAGCTCATAGGCCATGGTCTTCTTGCCTTCGACACGGTAGGGCTCGCGCAGGGTCGACACGTCGAAGGCGTCGGCGGGCCCGTTCGCGCGGAGCCAGCGGCCGGCGTCGGAGATCGTGCCGGGAACGAGCGCGACCTCGGCCCCGTAGAGGCGACACTCCTCGACGAACGGTCGCGGCGTGTCGTCCGGCATGGCGACCGTGACCGGAAGCCGGGCGGCCGCGCCGTAGGCGGCGAGCGCGCCGGCGGCGTTACCGGCCGAGGGGGCCGCGAGGGCTCGGGCGCCGAGCGCGGCCGCGACGGACACCGCGGCCGACATCCCGCGAGCCTTGAAGGACCCGGTCGGATTGCGTGCCTCGTCCTTGACCCAGACGTCGTCCCCCGCGGGCACCAGCGGTGTCCAGCCTTCCGACAGCGTCACTTCCCCGTCGGCGAGCGGAAGGACGGCCTGGTAGCGCCAGAGCGACGTGGGCCCGCCCTGCACCGCCTTCCGCGGCATGGTGCCGTGGTCGAGCCGGTAGACGACGCGGAGCGGCATGCCGCAGCTCCGGCAGACGGTCTGCAACACCCGATGGTCGTGGGGCAGGCCGCAGGCAAAACACTCCAACCCGGTCAGGCGCGGGTTGAACGACGCAGCGCGTGGTGTCGACATGTTCAGGCCACGCTATCGCGCGGCGCGACCGGACGCAACCGGCGCCCGGCCTCGATCATTTCGTATATTTTGACGTATGCCAGAACCGATCTATCTGGATCATGCCGCGACGACGCCGGTCCGGGCCGAGGTTCGGGACGCGATGGCGCCATTTTTCGGCGCTCGATTCGGCAACCCATCGAGCGTGCATCGGTGGGGACGCGAGGCCCGAGCCGCGCTCGACGAGGCGCGGGAGCGGCTGGCCGTGTGCGTGGGCGCGCACGACGATGAGATCTGCTTCACCTCGTGCGGCACGGAGGGGGACAACCTCGCGATTCTGGGCGCGTGGCGAACCGGGCGGGAGACCGGGCGCCGCGCGGTCGTCTCGACCCCGATCGAGCACAAGGCCGTGCTCGGCGCGGTGCACCAGGCGGCGCACGAAGGCGCCGCCGAGCGCATGCTGCCGGTCGACGGGGGAGGGGTCGTCGATGCCGGTCGATTCGACGCACTGGTCGGCGAGGATGTCGCCGTCTGCTCGGTCATGTGGGTCAACAACGAGATCGGCACCGTGCAGGACATCCCGGCGCTGGCCAGCGCGGCGCACGAGCGCGGTGTGCTGTTTCACACCGACGCCGTGCAGGCGTTCGGCAAGGTCGCGATCGATGCCCGGCAGCAGGCGTTCGACTTGCTCACCATCTCGGGCCACAAGATCGGTGCGCCCAAGGGCATCGGTGCGCTGTTCATCAGGCGGGGCACGGCTCTGGCCCCGCTCTTTCACGGCGGGTCGCAGGACCGCGGGCGGCGGCCGGGCACGGAGAACGTCGCGTTCGCGGTCGGTTTCGCCCGCGCCGCGGAGCTGGCGCTCGCGGAGCGGGAGACGGAGTGTGCGCGCCTCGCGAGCCTCCGACTGGCGCTCGAGACCGAGCTCGTGGCGCGCATCCCCGACGCGGTCATTCACGGCCGCACCGCCCCCAGGGCCCCCCACATCCTCAACGTCTCGGTGCCGGGGACCGACAGCGAGTCGATGCTCATGGCGCTCGACCTGGCGGGCGTCGCGGCCTCGTCGGGATCGGCCTGTCAGAGCGGCAGCGTGAGTCCGTCGCACGTGCTGTCGGCGATCGGCGTCGCGCCGGAGCTGGCGACCGGCGCCATTCGGTTCAGCCTCGGCGGGCTCACCACGGACGAAGGGATCGCCCGCGTGGCGCAGCTCTTCCCCGCCCTGATCGCGAAGGCGCGGCGCCTCGCCGGCGCTGCGGGTTAGCGAGAGCGTCGTGGCCGAGCGCGTGCTGGTCGCGATGTCGGGAGGCGTGGACTCCTCGGTCGCGGCGGCCCTGCTCGTGGAGCGCGGGTTCGATGTGATCGGCGCCACGATGAAGCTCTTCTGCTACGGCAGCGAGGTGCCGGACCGTCCGTGCTGTTCACTCGATTCGATCAACGACGCGCGCCGGGTGTGCGAACGTCTCGGGATCCCGCACTACGTGCTCGACCTCGAGCAGGCGTTCGGTCGCGACGTGGTGGCAGACTTCGTGGCCGAGTATGCGCGGGGGCGGACGCCGATCCCGTGCGTCCGCTGCAACACGTTCACCAAGTTCCGGGATCTCGCGGCAAAGGCCACAGCGCTCGACGCGGCGTGGATGGCGACGGGCCACTATGCCCGCGCGGATCGGGGCGCGCTGCTGCGCGGGCGTGACGCGGCGAAGGACCAGAGTTACTTCCTCTGGGGGATCGACCGGTCGATCGTGCACCGCCTGCTCCTCCCGGTCGGCGATCTGACCAAGGCGGAGACACGAGCGCGGGCGCGCGTGCTTGGCCTGTCGGTGGTCGCCGACAAGGTCGAGAGTCAGGACATCTGCTTCGTGCCGGACGGCGACCACGCGCGCGTGATCGCCGAGCGGCTCGGCACCGACGCGCCGGCCTTGCAGCCCGGTCCGTTCCTGACGCCTGACGGCCGCGTGCTCGGCGAGCACGCCGGCTACGCCCGTTTCACGGTCGGTCAGCGGCGGGGGCTCCCGGGCGGTGCTCCGCACCCACTCTACGTCATCGCGATCCGCCCGGAGTCCCGCGCGGTCGTCGTCGGGCCACGGGAGGCGTTGCTGGGCCGTGGGCTGGTGGCGCGCGAGGTGAACTGGCTGGTCGACGACCCGCCGGAGGTCGGCGCCCGTGTCGAGGTGCAGGTGCGCCATCGAAGTGCGGCGGTCCCGGCCGAGGTCGTCCGGCTCCAGCGGGGCGGCGAGCGGGCGTCGGGGCCGCGCCAGGCGGCCGAGATCGAGTTGGCGCTCGAGGCACCGATCGCGGCGATCGCGCCGGGCCAGTCGGCGGTGTTCTACACGGGGGACCGTGTGCTGGGCGGGGGCATCATCGAGCGGGCGGCGGGATCGGACCGCATTCCCGGCGCTGCCGCCCCGCCCCGCACACGCCGCGCGGCACTCCCGCTCGTCCCCGCCTGACGCCGTCCCGCCCGCCGTTGTCGGGACGGCGCGAAAATGCCGGGCCAGACATCCGTGCGGGATGCGCGTCGCGGGCGGCATGAATGCCGCCCCGGCATCGGTGCGGAATGCGCGTCGCGGGCGGCATGAATGCCGCCCCTACGCGGGGCATCCCGGCGCCGCCGTCGTGGTTGTTCCCGGTGCCAGGGGCAATCGCTGCGCGATTGCCCCTGGCACCATCCAAAAAATCCCGTTCCGTTGGGGGCCGCGGGACGCGGGCGGCGTGAACGGCCGCCCGGACCAATCAATATTTGAGGCCGCCGGCGGCGGCGAACTCCCGCATCATCCGCTGCTGCTCCTCGGTGAGGTGCTCCGGGACCTTGATCGTGACCTCGACGATCATGTCGCCGCGCCGACCTTCCTTCGCGATCCCCTGGCCGGGGATCCGGAAACGCTTGCCGGCGGCCGTGCCTTCGGGGATCCGGAGCGCCACCTTCTTGCCGTCGATCGTCCGCACGTTGATGCGAGATCCCAGGGTCGCCTGCGGGATGTTGAGCGGGACGGTCGCGTGGATGTCGAGCCCTTCGCGCCGGAAGAATCGGTCGGGCAGCACGTTGAAATTGATCACCACATCGCCCGCCTGACCGCCGTCGGCGCCCCTCCCGCCCTGGCCCCGCAACCGAACTTTGCTCCCGCTGTCCGCGCCCGGGGGGACCGTGATGAGCACCTTCTTGCGGCTGCGGACTTCCCCGATGCCGTTGCACGTGGGGCACCGCTGCGACGGGACGCGGCCGCGGCCCAGGCAGACGGGACAGGTCCGGGTGACGGCGAACCCGCCCTGGCCGAGCGACACGACGCCGCGTCCGTTGCACTCGGGGCAGGTCTTGAAGGTGGCGCCGGGCGCGGCGCCGTTGCCGTGACAGGTCGGGCACTCCTCGGTCACCTCGAGCTCCACGGCCACCTTGCCGCCGAGCGCCGCGGTCCGGAACGGAACGTCGACCGTCGTCTCGACCGACTGACCGCGCTCGGGCCCGGCCCGGCCGCCGGCCCGTGCTCCATTGCCGAACATGGAGCTGAACAGGTCGCCGAGGCCGCCGAGGCCGCCGATGTCGAAGTCCTCGAAGCGGAACGATCCGCCGCCCGAGCCGGGCCCCGCCGCGCCGGCGGGGCCGCGCCGAGCGCCGGCGGCCGAGGCGCCGCGGGCACGGGCGCCAAAGGGCGACCCTCCACCGAATGCACCGAGCCGCCGCATGTCGTCGTACTGCCGGCGCTTTTCTGGATCGCTCAGGACGTTGTACGCCTCAGAGACCTCCTTGAATCGTTCGGCGGCCTTTGGATCGTTGGCGTTCGCGTCGGGGTGATAGCGCTTGGCGAGCTTGCGGTACTGCTTCTTGATCTCGTCCTGCGTCGCCGATGCGGACACGCCGAGGACCGCGTAGAAGTCCTTCGTCTGCGCCATGTCGAGAATCTAAAGCGGCCGCGACGTGCTTGCGGTGCTAGCCGTTCCACTGCTTCACCACGACGCGCGCCGGGCGAAGCAACTGTCCACCGAACAGGTAGCCGGGCTGAAAGACCCGGGCGACGAGGTGATCATCCTCGGGGCTGAGCGCACGCTCCGTGGAGACCGCCTCGTGCAGGTTGGGGTCGAACGCCTGATCGATCGGGTTGATGACCTGGACCCCGGCACCGACGAGCGCCTTGAGGAGCTTGCGCTCGACCATGTCGACGCCCTGCACCACGGTGGCCGCATCGGCCGTCGCCGGATCGAGATGCGCGAACCGGGCAAGATCGTCGAGGGCATCGATGAACCGCTTCACGAGGTCCGCCTGCGCCCGGGCGCCGGCCTCCTGGCGCTCGCGCTGCGAGCGCTTCCGGTAATTGTCGTACTCGGCCGCCAGTCGGAGATAGCGCTCGCGCTGCTCCTCGAGCTCAGTCGTTGTCGATGTCGTCATCGTGGGCTGGGCGACCGGGTCGGAGGTGGCGCCGCCGGATCCCGGCTCGGCGCCAGACCGCGCGCCGCCGTCGCCGTCGGCCGCCGCGTCGCTCCCCCGCGCGAATTGGTCCTCCGATCCGGGAGCCCCGACACGAGGATCGCCGGCGGGCGGTCCCGAAGGGGCCGCGGCGGACGGGCCGGGCACAGGCGGGGGTGGGGGTGGGGGTGGGGGTGGGGGTGGGGCTTGGGATGACATGGGCTCGCGTTCGGTTCCGGAACGCCGCCCTCGATGGTCCCGATGCTCTCGGTGCTCTCGATGCATGGCCTATACGGTGGAATTTTCAGGGCGCTGGGCATCGCGTGCAACGGCCGTGCCCTGTCCGGCTGCCTGGACGGCAGAGGAATAGCACCGCGATCACCATTCCGGCAGTGCACGCCTGATCATGTCGAGGGCGTGCTGCGTCGCGCGGTAGCGGACCTCCTGGCGGTCGCCGACGAAGGTCGCGCGGCGGGTGACGATCTGTCCCGCAGGACCGGCCACCGCAGTCCAGACCGTGCCGACCGGCTTGCCGGGCGTCTCGCCATCGGGCCCGGCAATGCCGGTGATCCCCACGCCGATCTCGGCGCCCGTCCGCGCGCGGGATCCGCGGGCCATGGCGGCGGCGACCGGCTCGCTGACGGCCCCGGCGGCCTCCAACTCATCCCGGGGCACCTCGAGCAACGCCTCCTTGATCGCGTTGTCGTATGCGATGACGCCGCCGAGGAAGACGGCACTCGACCCGGGGATCGCCGTGATACGGGCGCCCAGCATGCCGCCGGTGCAGCTCTCGCCGACGGCGATCCGGACGCGCCTGCGCCGGCATGCGTCGAGCACGACAGCGGCCAGGTCCGCCCCGTCCTCACCGTAGGCGTAGCGTCCGACGCGGGCCCGGAGCTGCTCCACGCCCCCCTCCAGCGCCTCATCGGCCCGCTCCGGCGGGAGGGCCCGCGCGGTCAGCCGCAGGTCGACCCCGTCGGCGCCCGGCAGGAAGGCGAGCGGCAAGTCGCCGACCCCTGCCGCGAGCTGGCCCAGCCGCTCGACGAGCGCCGACTCCGCGATCCCCGTGGTCCGCAGCGTCCGCGACCGGACGACCGTCGCCGCGGCGCCGGACAGGACGCGCAGCCGGGGGAGCAGAACGTCCCGCGCCATTGCCCGCATCTCTCGGGGGACGCCGGGCAGCATGGCGACCCACCGCCCGCGTTCGTCCTCCAGCCAGAGACCTGGTGCCGTGCCCTCCGCGTTGGGCAGCACGACGGCGCCATCCGGCACCAGGGCCTGGTGGCGGTTCGCCGCGGGCGGGTGTCCGGGGAGACCGCGGGCGCGCCACCGCTCTTCGATCCGCTCGTACACGTTCGCGTCGAAGCGCAGCTCGCGCGCGAACAGCGCCGCGATCGCCGGCCGTGTCAGATCGTCGCTGGTGGGGCCGAGGCCGCCCGTGGTGACGACCGCCCCCGCCCGCTCCAGGGCCTCACCGACGGCGGCGGCGATCGCCGGTCCGACGTCGCCGACGGTGGTGCGGCGAGTGATCTCGACGCCGACCGCCGCCAGTTCGCGCGCGAGGTGGGCAGCATTGGTGTCGAGGGTGAATCCCAGGAGGAGTTCATCCCCGATGGTGATCAGCTCGATGCGCAAACAGGCCGCCGTATCGGCGCAGGTAGAGCGCCAGCGAATAGAGTGTCAGCGACACGGCGCCCGCCATGGCGCCGACGCCGACCGTGCCGATGAACTCCGCGGCGCCGCGCCACTCCGGGGTGCCCGCCCATCGGTATTCTTCGGCCGCGCGGACGGCCGCGAACCAGAAGAAGGCGGTCCCGATCCACGTCCACTGGAATCCCGTCTTGATCTTGGCCGACGCGCTCGCCCCGATGACGACGCCGCGTGAGGCGGCTGCCTGACGGAAGACCGTCATGAAGACCTCGCGCCCCAGCACCACCAGCAGCACCCAGAGGGGGAGCCAGACCTGACCGACCGGCGTGAGGAACGGCGCCGGCTCGCGCCACGCCGGCGGGAGCGCCGTCAGCATCGCGCCCGGCGTGATCCCTTCCGCCCCCGTCCCCGTGGTCTGGAGCAGGTAGATCGGGAGGAGGGTGGCGACGAGCAGCACCTTGTCGGCGAGCGGATCGAGCAGGCGGCCGAGGTTCGTGACGAGGTTGCGCTCGCGCGCCAGCTTGCCGTCGACGTAATCGGTGACCGCGACGCCGACGAAGAGAACGAAGGCGAGCAGCCGCAAGGGCCAGGGTGGCGCGAGTGCGAGGATCGGCAGCCCGGGTGCCGCCGCGATGCGACCGACCGTGATGGCGTTCGGCAGGTTCACGGCATCTCCGTCCGCATGCCGTGGAATCTAGCCGATCAAGCCAGCGACTTCAGCACCAGTTTGCTCACCGACTTGAGTGTGTCGAAGACCCCATCTCCGGCGACCGCCACGGCCTCGAAGTACGGCGCCCGCTCGACCCACTCGCCCGTGGGCAGTTGCTCGACCAGACTCTCGCCCGGGTGCACCGGGTCGGGCAGCACGCGCTGGCGGGCCGGATCCTCGACCTCCCACCCCGGGTTGAGGGCCACCTGGAGGTCGGGCAGTGAGGCGGCGTTCGGCAGATCGCGCTTGTTGTATTGCACGACGAACGGCATCCGCCGCAGATCGTAGCCGTACTCCGCCATGTTGTCGTAGAGGTTCTGCATCGCTTCCTGATTGGCCTCCATGCGCTCGATCTGCGAGTCGGCCACGAAGACGACGCCGTCCACTCCCTTGAGGATGAGTTTCCGGCTGGCGTTGTAGTAGACCTGTCCCGGAACCGTGTAGAGATGGAAGCGCGTCTTGAACCCGCGGATCGTCCCGAGGTCGACCGGAAGGAAGTCGAAGAAGAGCGTGCGCTCGGTCTCGGTCGCCAGCGAGATGAGCTTCCCGCGCGTCTCCGGCTGCACTTTCCCGTACACGTGCTCGAGGTTGGTGGTCTTCCCGCCGAGCCCCGGGCCGTAGTACACGATCTTGCAGTTGATCTCGCGTGACGCGTAGTTGATCATCGACACGACTGCGTCCCCCCCGCCCTATTGGAACAGTCGGTCGATCTCGTCATCGGCGCCCGCGAGAAGATTGGGCGTGGCGGCAGTGCCGTCGGGCGTGCCGCGCAGGAATACCTGCTCGAAGAGGCGGGTGAGATCGTCGACCGCACCCTTCATCTTGAGCCGAACCAGTCCCAGTGTGGTCCGGTTGTCGAAGAGCACGACCAGGATCACGCGGCGGGCGACGTCGGCGAGATACATCGACTCACGCTCGCCCTGGTGGAAGAGCGTATTGAAGTCGCGCTCCCCGATCAGCCGGGCCAGCTGGTCGTTGGCGCTGAAATCGGCGGCGGTGAGGGTGGCGAACGCCGTCGGATCGAAATTGGGGGATTCGCCGACCGTCGTGACGAGCTGGCCGGTGCGATCGACGAGGAGGGCGCAGCGCGCGTTGCTCTCGTACAGGAAGCGCTGGAGCGACTGCGTGATGGCGCCGTAATCGTCTTCCGTGAACGACCAACTGGCTGCACCGACCGGCATTGAGGCCTGCCTATTCGAGTGACGCCTCCACGTGCCGTAGCACCTGCCTGCCACGCCGCCGGAGGACCGGACGCGCTTCCCAGCGGATGTAATCGCGCAGGAGACGTGCAGTCGCCGCCGAGGGCCGCGCACTCAGGTAGCCGAGCGCGGCCAACCGCCGGAGCGGATGACGGCTGAACAGGCCGCGGCGGTGCCGGTGTTGTTGCCGGCTCCAGACGACCATGCCGACCGCCAGCCCCCCCAGGAACCCCAGTGCCGCGAGTCGGCCCCCATCCCAGGCCGAGCCCTCGCGCCGCGGGGCTCCAACGACCACCACCCGCTGCCGCCGGCCCGCGGGGGTCACCGCATCTCCCGCCGGGCCGACAACGCCTGCGCGATAGTGACGCCGTCCGCGTACTCGAGGTCACCGCCGACCGGCAGGCCACGGGCAATGCGTGTCACCGTCAGCGGATAGCTGGCCAGCTGGCGCTGGACGTACAGCGCGGTCGCTTCCCCTTCGAGGCTCGGATTGGTGGCGATGATGACCTCCTGAACTCCGCCTGCGGCCACGCGGCCGACGAGCTGTGACACGGTGAGATCCTCCGGGCCGACGCCATCGAGCGGAGAGAGCCGGCCCCCCAGGACATGGTAGACCCCGCGGAATTCGCCCGCGCGCTCGATCGCCCCGATGTCGGACGCCTCCTCGACGGCGCAGATGAGCGCCGGCTCGCGCCGGCTGTCGCGGCAGATGGCGCACAGCGGGTCTTCCGTCAGGTTGAAGCACCGCTCACAGGCGTGCACGCGGTCCCCGACCGCCACCAGCGCGTCGGCGAGCCGTCGGCTCTGTGCCGCCGGCTGCTTGAGGAGATGGTAGGTCAGCCGGAGGGCCGTCTTGCGCCCGATCCCCGGCAGCTTGGCGAGCTCGGTGGCCAGCTCATCGATCGCGGACATGTCAGCGGAGGGTGCGGCCCACGGCGGTCGCGCCGCGCCGGCGGATCAGAGCGGCAGCTTGAACGGCAGGGGCAGCCCGCCCGTGAGCTTCCCCATCTCGGCCCCCGCGAGGGCCGCCGCCTTCTTCTGCGCGTCGGTGACGGCGACGACTATGAGGTCCTCCAACATCTCGACGTCGGAGGATGAGACCACACTCGGGTCGAGCTTCACACGGAGCACCTGCCCTCGCCCGTCGGCCTCCACGGTCACCATCCCGCCGCCCGCGCTGCCGGCGACGGTCTGGTGCTGGAGCTGATCCTGGATCTCCTGCAAGCGGCCCTGCATCTGCTGCGCCTGCTGGAGGATCTTCATGAAGTCCGCCATGCGCGGAATCTAATTTACTCGATGAGCTCCAGGTCGAGCGCGTCGATCGCCGCCCCGAGGACGGGGTCCCGGCGGCGGAGGGCGCCCACTCGCTCGGCACGGACGGCCTCGGCGGTGACTCGCCGGGGCGGCGCGCCGGACACGTCCTCCGGCGTCGCCACCCGCACCCGCTCGATCTGCGGCCACTCGGCGCGGAGCGCGGCCAGGACGTCGTCGCGGCCGTGCTCGATCGCGCGCGCCAGGATGTCGTTCGGCTCCGTGAGCCGGAGTGTCACGACCTCGGCGTCGAGACCGACTTCCGGGCGCGATTGCTCGAGCGCGGCGATCAACATCGGCGCCTGGCGCTCCCGACGCACGCGATCGACCACGTCGGGCCACCGCGCCACCAGTCGCTCGACATCGGGGGCAGGCGGCGCGCTCACGGCGACCGCGACCTGCCCCTCGTCGTCGGTGTCCCAGGCACGCGGCGCATCACGGGGCGGTGCCACCCGGGACGGCTGCCCGGCGGGTTGCGGGGGCGGGTACCGGGTGGGCGGCGCGGCGAGACCGAATCCAACCGGCCCGGCATCCATCGACGCCAGGCTCCCCGCGGGGCCGCCGCCGGTCACCGGAGCGCCTGCGGGGGTCCGGGCGGACGGCGGGCCGGCCGAGCGCGCACTGGCGGCCGGCGGGGGCGCCTCCGGCGGTGTGGCACCTGGCGAGCGCCCTGCGCCGGCTCGCCCCGAAGAGACGGCCTCTCCCCCCGTCCGCGCCCCGGCGGCGCGGGACGACCGCAGGGCCGCGTCGGACCCCGGCTCCAGCCCGCGGAGGAGCTCCTCCAGCATGACCGCGCGATCGAGCAGGGCGCAGCGGACGAGGAGCGTCTCGAGCAGCAGCTGCTGCTGGGCACTCTTGCGAAAGTGCGGCTCCAGCTCCCTGATCGCACCCAGCATCCGCAGCAGATCGCCGGCCGACCAGACCTCGCGGTGCGCCATCACGGCGGCCCGCGTGCGCTCCCCCACGTCCGGGAGCGACGTGCCGAGCACCGCGGCGAGTTGCGCCCGCAGGAGATCGGCGAGGCCGGTGAAGAACGCGGAGAAGTCGATGCCGGCATCGGCGATCCGCGCCACGTACGGGAACACATCGCCCGCGCGGCGTTGGGCGAGCATGGCGAGGGCCGCGAGGTACTCATCCTCGGGCACGAGCCCGAGCGCGCCGCGGACCCGGTCCGGCGTGACGGCGGCGGTGTCGCCGAGCGCCAGCACCTGATCGGTGAGGCTCAACGCGTCGCGCATCGAGCCGTCGGCCGCTCGGGCGAGCATCGCCAGGGCCTCCGCATCGGCCGCGATGCCCTCGGCGGTCAGCACATCGCGGAGCCGCTGCCTGATGTCGGCCGCCCCGATGCGCTTCAGGTCGAAGCGCTGCAGTCGACTCAGGACCGGCGCCGCGGACTGCGCGATCTTCTGCGGGTCGGTGGTGGCGAAGACGAACACCACCCGCGGCGGCGGCTCCTCGAGAATCTTGAGGAGCGCGTTCCACGCCTCGCGCGTGAGCATGTGGGCTTCGTCGACGATGTAGACCTTGTACCGGTCCCCGGCCGACGGGGCATACATCGCCCGCTCCCGGAGCTCGCGTGCGTCATCGACGCCGCGGTTCGAGGCGGCGTCGATCTCGACCACGTCGAGGCTCGCCGCGCCGCTCCAGATCCGGCGACAGGAGCCGCACTCGCCGCATGGCTCCCCGTCGCTCCGCTCGCCGCGCCGCTCACAGTTGAGGGCCATTGCCAGCACGCGGGCGAGCGTCGTCTTCCCGGTGCCGCGAGGCCCGCAGAGGAGGTAGCCATGGGCGACGCGGTCGTGCGCGATCGCGCCCTGGAGCGTGGTCGAGACGTGGGATTGGACCGCGACGGCCGCGAACGACCTGGGGCGATACTTTCGAGCGAGGGCGAGCGGCATCGGCGTCGGTCAGGCGCGAACGCCCGCACGCCGGTCGGCAGGGGCGGCGGCAGGGGCCGCGGGGAGTGCGGGGATGGGGGGGATGGCGGGGCCAGGATGACGAGCGCGGGCCTGTCGCCACCGGTCTCGTCCGGTGTCGCCTTCCGCCCGCGCGATACTCCAGGTCTGACGGAGCAACGAAAGACACCACATGCCGCTGCTACCTGCGGGGTCCTGACGGGGTTAGCGGGCTCGCGCCCTCCGGGACCTGGAGCACCCGAAAGCTAACCTGCCCGCTCAGAGCGCGTCCAGCTCCTGGAGTCGCCGGACACGGCGCAGCTCGTAGACCTGGCCGATCTCGCCGCCGAGGACGAAGACGAGGGCCGCGTAGTAGATCCAGAGGATGATGATGGCGAAGGCCGCGAGCGTGCCGGTGTAGACCGAGCCGGGGTTGAAGTGACGGATATAGGCTCGAAAAGCCGCTTTCGCGAGCTCGAACAGGATGGCGGCGACGCCCGCCGACGCGAGCGCCTTTTGCCCTCGGATATGCCGGCTCGGCAGGTACTTGTAGAGCGCGAAGAACATGAGCGCGATGATCGTGAAGGCGAGCAGTCGGCCCGCCGAGTAGGCGACCGTCCCCATCGTCCGCGGCTCGACGCCGACGTCGGCGAGCACCTGCGCGCCACGCGTCGTCGCGATCGCGAGGTAGGCGCTCAGGATCACGTAGAGGACCACGAGCAACGTCGAGACGATGGTGACGCGCACATCGAAGACCTTTCCGGCGATGATGCCGCGGTCCCGGTCGATGTCGAAGACGTTCGCCAACACGCTTCGCAGGGAGCCGAACAGTCGCGTCGAGAACCAGACGAAGCCGATCGCGCTATAGAGCCCGACCTGGCCACGGGCGCGGATGACGTCGATGAGCAACCCGTGGATCACGGCCCGCGCGCCGCCCGCGCCCGCTGGCAGGAGCCGGTCCATCAGCTCCGAGACGCGCGCCATCGAGGCGGCGGGCGACATGTTGAGGACGTACCCGAGGCCGCTCACGAGCAGGAGAAAGAACGGGACGGCCGCGAGCAGGATGTTGAAGGCGACGCCGCTCGCGAGAAAGAAAATGTTGTCGTCGGCGCTGTTGTCCCAGACGCGCCGGATGTAGTCGTGCACGACCGACTGTGGGCCCCACAGGGCGGCCCGTAGCCGGCGACCGAGCGGCGGTCGCGCGGGCGGCCGCCTCGACGCGTCACGCGGCGGGATCGGGACGTGACGGGCGGAGTCGGGAGGTCCCCCCGGCGCGGCGCCGGGCTGGGCGGCGGTCGCCGACGTAGCTACCCCTCGCCCGGTGCGGCGGCGGCGCCGCCGCGGCGCCGCTCACCCGCGGCGTCGGGCGTCGGCGTCGTGGCGGGGCGCGGGGCCGAGGACGGGGGAGCGGGAGAGGGCGGGATGGACGGAGGGGAGGCGGAAGGGGAGGCGGGAGCGACAGGCGGAGCAGGTGCATCGAGCCGGGAGCGGATGTCCGTGCGGGCGTCCCGCGCGGCCGCGCGACCGATATTCACGGCGTCGGCGAGCTGGCGCGTGCGGGCGGTCACGGCGGCACGGGCCGATTCGATACGACGCTCGAGCTCGTCGCGCGCGTCCGCGAACGTGTCGGTGACGCGGTCGGCGACGCCGCCGGCCGCGCTCCGCGCGGCGTCCTGCGCCTCCCGGACTCGCCGCCCGATGGCATGACGCGTCTCCGTTCCGGAGCGCGGCGCGAGGAGCAGCGCCAGGCCGGCGCCGACCGCGGCGCCGAGCAGAAACGCGCCGACGTCGCTCGACCGCTCCTCGATGATGACGTACGGCTCGACTTCATCCGCATCGTACCGCGCCATGGCCCCCCCCGGTCGACCTCGAGACCACCCACTCCGTGCACACCTACGTCGCCACGGCCTCCGCGCTCACCGCGTGCGGCGCCCGGCGACCTTCTTCCCGGTCGTCTTCACGTCCGCGGCTCGCGGCGTGCGACCCGCCGCGCCCGCACCGGCGGTCGCGAGCTCCGGCGGCGGAGCGCCGATCCCGAACGGGGCGGCGGCCGGCGAGGTGATGCTGCCGACCGTTCCGGCGGGCGCCGGCACCCCCGCCGGCGGCCCGGCCGCAGCCCCCGACGACGTCGGCGCAACCGGCGCAACCGGCGCGACCGCGGCGCCGTTCACGGGGCGCGCCACGGAACCCGACGCCCCCGCGGGCGAGGGGTCCTGGAGCAGCGCCGCCAGCTCCGAGCGCAGCTCGGCCGCACCGATCCCGAGGATCGTCGCGGCGCGGGCCACATCGCCGTTGGTCGAGGCGAGCGTTCGCAGCGCGAGCTGCCGCCGGGCGTCGGTCAGGGTCGATCCGACGCTCAGCGTGACCGTGCTCGACGGCTCGGCGGCCGCCGCCACCCGCAGATGTCGCGGCATGAGCTCCGATGTCGTGATCACCGGCCCACGCGCCAGCACGACGGCCCGCTCGACGGCGTTCTTGAGATCACGAACGTTGCCGGGCCAGGAGTACGTCAGGATCCACTCCATCGCGGCCTCGTCGAACCCGGTGATCGCCTTCCCGTTCTGCTGGGCGTAGCGTGCCAGGAACTCGTTCGCGAGCAACTGGATGTCGCCCGCCCGCTCGCGCAGCGGCGGCAGATACAGCTCGACGACGGCGAGCCGATAGTACAGATCCTCGCGTAGCTCGCCGTCCGCCAACGCCTGCTGGAGATCCTTGTTGGTGGCCGCGACAACGCGGATGTCGACCGCGATCTCCTTCTTTCCGCCCAGCCGCCGCACGAGCCGCGACTCGATCGCGCGGAGCAGCTTCACCTGGATGTCGGGCGGCATCTCGGCGACCTCGTCGAGAAAGAGCGTCCCGCCGCTCGCCATCTCGAATGCGCCCGGCTTCTCGTTCGTCGACCCGGTGAACGCTCCCTTCTCGTGGCCGAACAGCTCGTTCTCGAGGATCTCCTTGGGAAGGGCGGCGCAGTTGAGGGCAAAGAACGGCCCCTTGGCGCGCTCGCTCTTGCTGTGCAGCGCCCGCGCGACCAGCTCCTTGCCGGTCCCGGACTCGCCGAGGATGAGCACACTGGCCGTCGACGGCGCGACCGCATCGATGATGCGGTAGACCTCACGCATCGGCTCGGAGGCGCCCGTCAGCTCGGCGTAGTGGGTCAGCCCCACCAGCTGCGAGGACAGCTCGCGGTTCTGCTCGCGCACGGCGTACTTGTCGAGCGCCTTCGGGATCAGCGCCTTGAGGCGATTGAGCTTCTCGGCGGTGAGCGGCTTCTCGATGTAGTCGTAGGCCCCGCTCTGCATCGCTTCGACAGCCGAGCCGATCGACGCCTGCCCCGTGATGATGATGCACTCGGTCGGGATCGCGCGCTGTTGCAGCTCCTTGAGCATCGTCAGCCCGTCGACCCGCGGCATCTTGAGATCGGCGAGCACCAGGCCGTAGCGCTCGGCCGTGAGGCGCTCGAGCGCTTCCTCGCCGTCGGCGACGACGTCGACGTCGTACTTGAGGTCAGCCAGGACGGCGCTCAGGCCGGCAGCAATCGCCCGCTCGTCGTCCGCGATCAGGATCTTGGGTCGCGTCATCCGCGCAGCACTCGGGAAATTGGCAATGTAACCCGGCCCCGCGCCCGCTGCATCGCCAGGTGGATTGCGCCGTGCACCCACGTGACCCGCGACCCGCACCGGGTCGCGGGCCGATCCGTCGCCCCCCGGGGCGGAACGGGACCCGGAACGGATGGCGCCGCCGGATCCGCTCGAGGCAGGGGCGCTGTCGACGCTCGAGGACGCCGCCGGCGGCCCACCGATCAGGGCCGCCGCCTGCTCACACTGCGCGATGGCCGCGTCGAGAAAGCGGGCCGCCCCGGGCCCGGCGTCCCGCTGCGGCAACACGGTGCGCAGCGCCTCGAGGCTCACCGCAATGCCGTTGACCGCATTGCGGAGGTCGTGCGCACGCGCGTCCGCGGCGGGCGGCACGCGATCCTCAGTCACTGAGGTCGGTGTCGTCGGGCGCGGCGGCGACCGCGCCCGCATCCGAGCCGTCCGGCGGCGCTCGATGCTGCTCCGCCGCGTCGACGTACCGAGCGACCATCGAAGCCGTCCCGCCGACCGCCAACTGCTCGAAGAGGAAGCGGAACTTCGCGTCGTACGCCGCCGCCAACTCCGCCTTGGTCTCCTCGCTCAGATCCCAGAAGGCGCGCTTGAACGGGCCCAACGCCTTCTTCCGCGTCTTGTAGAAGAACTGCTCGTCGGTGTCACTCGGCTTGCGCTCGTCCTTCGCGTTCACGCGCAGCCAGGCGTACACCTCGTCCCGCGTCGCAGCCGGCAGATGGTCGAACAGGATATTCTGGAAGTTCGTCGCGAGATGGATCTCCGCCGTCTCGGTGCGCGGGAAATGATGAAACGCCGCGTCCGGCAGGGTCGACGCGCCGTGCTGCACGGCGCCCGCGAGGCCGTACTCCGCACGGGCCACGCGGGAGAGCTCCTCGAGCGTGTGAAAGTCGACCTTGACGTCGGCGATCGATCCGTCGGGGAGCACGACCCCGCCGTGCGAGGTCCCGGTCTGGACGCTGATCTTGGACAGCCCGGCGTCTGGCGCCCGGGCCGAGCCTCGACCGGCGAGCACCGCCGCGAGCCCGCTCATGTAGGCGCGGAGCTCCTCGACGGTGCTGTTCTTGGTCCCGACTTCCCCGATCTCGCCCCCGATGGAGATGGTCACGCCGGCTGGCTGGATCGATCGGACGTCCGCGATGATGTCAGCGCCCGCCTCGACGTTGAGTCGCTGCTGGTCGGCCAGGGTCTGACGGTGCAGGTCGACGAGCGTCGACGTGTCGACGTCGATGTTGTAGAACCCGGCCGCCACTGCCTCGCGGGCGAGCTGCTTGACCGCGCGCACCTCGGGCTCGGGGTCGACCGCATACTTCTTGGCGTTGACCTGAAAGTGGTCACCCTGGAGAAAGACCGGTCCCCGGAATCCTTCACGCAGCGCGGCGGCAAGGATCACCGCCGTATACTCGGCGGGCCGCTGGTCCGTGTACCCGATCTCGGACCGGGCGATCTCGCAGATGAAGGCGCCCGCCTCGATCGCCCGGGCAGTGCGGAAGATCGACCGCGCCGTGTCGTAGGCCATCCCGCGCACGTTGATGGCCGGCACGGTAAACCCGTGCACCAGCCCCCGCCCACGCGCCATGTAGAGGTCGTGAATCGACGCCGGCCGGACCCCGACGGCCTGGGCCAGCTCCCAGATGAGCCATCGGGCGACGGATTGGGCGGGTTGCGCGGCGAACACGGCGTCCCGCGCCAGGCGGTCCATGCGGTCGGTCGCCAACAGGGTGTCGCGGAGCACCGACACTCTGCCGTGCTCGATCCGAACGGCGTCACCGAACGGGTGGAGATACGAAGCGGTGAGGGTCGCCATGGAAGCTCTTGGGAGGGCGGGGTCAGGGGGTCAGGGGACTCAGGGGAGCCGAGATCGCAGATGTTCGGGCGCCGCCGCCGGGCGGAGGGCAGTCGGATGGGTGTCGCATCGCCTTGCGGCCCAATGACTTGGGGGCAAGAGCGAACGGCGACGGCTTCCGAATCTACCCCGGCGCGCCGGCGGTCACCAGCGCTGGTGCGTCCCGCAAACTGCTTGCCGAGCCCCGCGCTAGTCGATGCGGACGGTCAGGCCGTCGAACGCCGGCACGATGCCCCGCGGCAGCTCGGCCTCGAGGTCCGCATGAAAATTCGCGTGCGTGAGGTGGGTCAGGTAGGTGCGCTCGGCGCCAAGCTCCTGCGCGGTCCGAATGGCGTCGGGAAGGCTCAGGTGCGTCGGGTGCTCGGTGCGGAACAGCGCGTTCAGCACGAGCACTTTGGCTCCCGAGAGCGCCTCGCGGGCCTCGGGCGGAATTCGCTTCGCGTCCGTGACGTACGCCAATGGGCCGATCCGGTAGCCGAAGACGGTGATCTGTCCGTGCGGGAGCGCGATCGGGGTCACCACCGCGTCGTCGATCGCCACCTCGGCCCCGGCCACGAGGACGGTCGCGCGCCCTTCGGGCTTCGATGTGCCGGGTAGCGGCTGCATCGCATCGTCGAAGATGTACGGGAACTTCCGCGCGAGGGCGGCCAGCGTCGCCGCCGACCCGTACATCGGGAGGGGCGCGTGACGGCGGACCGAGACCGCGCGGATGTCATCGAGCCCGTGGGTGTGATCGGCGTGCTCGTGCGTGAAGAGCACCGCGTCGACGCGGTCGATCCCGTTCGCGATCAGTTGAATGCGCAGTTCCGGCGGCGTGTCGATGAGGAGACGCGTGCCGCGGTCGGTCTCGACCACCGCGCCGACCCGTGTTCGCCGGTCGCGCGGGTCGGCGGACTGGCACACCGCGCAATGGCAGCCGATCTGGGGCACCCCAAAGCTGGTCCCGGTGCCCAGGAAGGTGAGCTTCAGACGATCTCCACCTTGAGGAGGTTCGTGCTGCCGGGAACATCGAACGGCACGCCCGCCGTCACCAGCACCCGATCGCCGGGGTCGGCGAGCCCGCGGCCGATCGCGGCGGCGCGCGCGAGCGGCACGACCGCCTCGTAGCTGGCGACGTGCTCGATCAGGTGCGGGATCACGCCCCAGACGAGGGCGAGCTGCCGGTATGTGCGGGGCTCATCGGTGAGCGCAAGGATCGGAACACCGGGGCGGTGGGACGCGACAACTCGGGCGCTGAACCCGCTCTTGGTGATCACGATCACCAGCGGCGTGGCGAGCATCCGGGCGGCGGCGCAGGTCGCGGCGGCGATCGCCTCCTCGGTCGGCACCACCCGCTCGCGATCGGCGACGCGACGCGTCCGCTGCTCGTCGCGGCCCGATGGACGGGCGTGGTGCTCGATCTCCAGGATGATCCGCCGCATCGCCTCGACGGCCAGCCGAGGGAATGCGCCCGCCGCCGTCTCGGCGGACAGCATGACAGCGTCGGTTCCATCGAGAATCGCGTTCGCGACGTCGCTGGCCTCGGCGCGGGTGGGCCGGGGGTTCTCGACCATCGACTCCAGCATCTGCGTCGCCGTGATGACCGGACGGCCCAGGAGGTTGGCGTGCCGGATGATCCGCTTCTGCGCGATCGGGACCTCCTCGAACGGCAGCTCGACGCCGAGATCGCCCCGGGCCACCATGACGCCGTCGGCCGCGCGCGCGATCTCCTCGATGTTCCGGAGTGCCATGTCCTTCTCGATCTTCGCGATCACGAGCAACCCGCGCGGGAGCAGCGACCGGATCTCGCCGATGTCCTCCACGCGCCGGACGAAGCTGAGGGCGAGATAATCGAGGTCGTGCGCGGCCGCGAAGGCGATGTCCTCCCGGTCCTTGTCGGTGACGCACGGCGCCGAGACGTGGACGCCGGGGAGGTTCATCCCCTTGTGGCCGAGCAGCTCGCCGCCATGCACGACGCGCGCATGCACGCGCGGCGCCGTGACGTCGAGCACGATCAGCTCCAGGAGCCCGTCGTTGATGAGGATGCGATCACCGGCGTGCACGTCGCTGGCGAGTGCCTCGTAGGTCACCGGCAGCTCGGCGCCATGCGCCAGGGCTTCCGGGACGAGCACCACGTCGCCGCCCGGCTCGAGCTGCACCGGCTCGCGGAGCGCTCCGATCCGGATGCGAGGTCCCTGGAGATCGCCCAGGATCGCGACCGGGACCCCACGCGCGGCAGCGGCACGCCGGACGATGCCGATCGTCGCGGCATGCTCGTCGGGGGCGCCGTGCGAGAAGTTGATGCGGGCCACGTTCATCCCCGCGTCGACGAGATCCCCAATGACGGCCTCGGTCGCGCTCGACGGGCCGAGGGTGCACACGATCTTGGCGCGCGGCAGGGTCGCCGGGAGCGGAGTGCGGCGGGGACCACGAGGGCCGTCGGCCGCGAGCGGGGCGGGAGCAGCGGAGCTGACGGAACTGGCGGAGAGGCCGGGCACGGCGGGAACAGTCGGTGAGAGAGCGGCAGCAGCAGCAGCCGCCGCGGAGCGCGGGGCGCGAGGGGCGGGCAGCGGCGTGGGCGTGGGCAGGGGGACTGGGCGGGTGAGCGGAGCGCGGCCGGCGCCGCGCGGTCGAGCGACGCAGCCGCGTGCGGCGACCGGCGAAGGTTAACGCGAGCCCGGGCACGCTCCAAGCCGCGCTCGGCGATGCGTGGGCGGACGACGCCACCCGTCACGAACGCTCGCGCGTACGGCGCGACCGTCACATGCGGGGACACGACCGTTACGCCGGCCGCACCTCGGTCACGTCGCTGTTAACGGCCCCAGCCGCATGTCGTCTCCTCTGGAACGGCGCGCCGTCGGGTTCGATGCAACGGCCGGCGCCGGAACACCAGGACCACTCACTCGTGGCGGCGTCCAGCCGCCAATCGGAGGTCAGCAATGCCGTACCACAAGAGTCTCGCCGGGGTCAGCGCCTGCGCCACCCTCGCCCTGCTCGCCGCGTGCAGCGGCAGCGCGGTCAGCCCGGGGAACTCCAGCGATCAGGTACTCCAGATGCAGATGTCCAACGACGCCGCGTCGAGCGCCGGTCAGGCGGCGGTGTCCGACCTGGCCCAGACGGGCGACGATGGGTCGGGCGGCGGGCAGTACGCGCTCGTCCTGCCGCACGGCATCTCGGCGTCGGTTCTCTACGGGATGGGCAGCGGCAACTGTAGCCAGACCAACGCGCCGAGCGATCTGCGGTGGTACTGTGGCGCGGACACGATGACGATCCAGAACAACGCCAGGGCGGACACACTGATTCGCCAGCGCAACTACGAGTTCTTCGCCAACGGGGCGGGTCAGACCTCCTTCTCCAACCAGACGGACTCGATCAACTTCGGCGGCGCGAACGGGGTGCCCGTCTACGTCGCGGTCCACCGGGCCCGCTGGCAGGGCGTGAGCCACCGCGTGCGCAACCACACGGCGAGCGATCTCAATCCGTCGTTCGCGCTCGATCCGGACTCGAGCACGACGTGGAACGGCAACACGCTCGCGACCGACACGGCGTCGTACACGGGCCCCGTCTGGTCCGTGCACTACTACGGCACGGCGTACGACACCACCGCCGCTGTCGTCTTCCGCCGCCCGCGTGTGGCCCACCCCTTCCCGCTCTCGGGACAGTTCCACCGCTGGGCGCAATGGAGCTACACGGCAAGCGGCCCGAGCTCGAAGTCGGGCACGGTGAGCCGGCACATCGTCATCACCTACAACGGGACGCAGACGGCGCAGCTCCAGGTGATCGGCTCGACGACGCTCACCTGCGACCTCGATCTCGCTACCGGGGAGGTCAGCAACTGCCACTGATCGCGGCGAGCGGTCGCTGATGGTCGGAGGGCCAGTGTGGGATCACCCACGCTGGCCCTCGGTCATCTCGAGGCGTTGCGTCGCGCCGGCCGGCGCCGGCCGCTAGACCAGCGCGTGCCGCTTGCGCTCCAGCCCCTCGAGCAGCGAATCGTACGACTTCACGAAGCTGGCGATCCCCTCCCGGAGCAGCTGCTCGGTGACGGCCGCCATCGAGATGCCGCTGGCCTCGAGCTCGGCGAGGAGTCGCTCGGCACCCGCCACGTCGGCGTCGACGGTCCGGGCCACCACGCCATGATCGCGGAATGCCTCGAGGGTCGCCGGAGGCAACGTGTCGACCGTGTTCGGGCCGATGAGCTGCTCGACGTACATGACGTCGCGGTAGGCCGGGTTCTTGGTGCTCGTGCTCGCCCAGAGCGGCCGCTGGACGCGGGCGCCCCGCGCCGCGAGCGCGGCCCACCGCGGTCCGGCGAAGCGCTCGGTGAAGAGACGATAGGCGAGCTTGGCGTTCGCGATCGCGGCCCGGCCCCGGAGTCCGAGGAGCCTGTCACGGTCCGTGCTGCGCGACGCGGCGAGCGCCTCCAGGCGCTTGTCGACCTCGCTGTCGACACGACTCACGAAGAAGCTCGCCACCGACGCCACCCGATCGATCGGCGCGCCGGTCCGCACTCGATCCTCGAGGCCCGCCAGGTACGCCTCGATGACCCGCGCGTGTGCGTCGACCGCGAACAGGAGCGTGATGTTGACGTTGATCCCCGCGGCGATGAGCTCGCGCACGGCCTTCGCTCCCTCGATCGTCCCCGGCACCTTGACCATGACGTTCGGCCGCGCGACATCGCGCCAGAGTTGCGTGGCCTCGATCACCGTGCGGGTCGCGTCACCGGCCACGCCCGGCGACACTTCGATCGACACGAATCCGTCGGCGCCGCCCGTCGCGTCGTAGATGGGGCGGAATGCGTCGCACGCCGTCCGGACGTCGTCGGTCGCCAGACGCTCGAAGAGCTCCTGCGCCGACGGAGCCGGCTCACCCACGGCGGCGAGCTGCGCGTCGTAGGCCGTGCCCTCGGCGAGTGCCTTCTGGAAGATGGTGGGGTTCGAGGTCATCCCGGTCAGCGCGTCCTCGCGAATGCGGCGCGCGAGCTCACCGTTCTGGAGCATCGTCCGATCGATGAAGTCCAGCCAGATCGATTGACCCGCGTCGTGGAGCTGCTGGAGCCGGGATGGCGTGCCGGGAGCGGAGGCGGAGGGTGTGGGCATGCTCGCAACTTACATCTCAGCCCCCACGCAACGCGACCTCGAGCGCACCGGCGAACTCCCGAGCCAGGATGTGCCGCTCGCCGGTCTCGAGCGCCGGATCGCGCGCCCAGCCCGCGACGCGGACCTCGAAGGCGGCGGCGAGCTCGCTCGCGCGCGTCAGCCCGTAACTCCCGGCTGTCCCATGCACCCGGTGGGCGAGCTGCTCGAGCGCGGTGAGTGTCGGCGGCGCGGCCGGCGCCGAGCCGAGCGCCGCGGCGTGCTCTCGAATTGAGGCGACGATCGCCGCCGATGAGATCTGATAGCGCGAGCGGAGCTGCTCGATCACCTGAGCGGCGCGTCCCGCCGTGCCCGCTCCGCCCGGCGGGATCGGCGGCGGCGAGGACGGCGGCGGGGAGGACGGTGGCCCGGGAGGCGGCGGAGTCATACGAGGGGGGAGGGTGGCGAGCGTTGCCCGGCGGCTGGGCAGTCGTCGTGCCCACGCGGAGGACGGATGGAGGCTCCGCCGGTCACTTCTGTCGAGATGTTGCCCATGCGGCTGCTGTGTGCGGACGACGAAGAGGACATCCGTGCCATTCTCGACCTGGCGCTCGGGCTCGACCCGACGCTCGAGGTGGAGATCGTTCCCTCCGGGGTAGCCGTGCTCGAGCGGGTGACGAGCGGTACATTCGACGCGATCCTGCTCGACGCGATGATGCCGGGGCTCGACGGGTACGAAACGTGTCGACGACTCAAAGCCGACCCCGCGACGGCACACCTGCCGGTGGTGTTCCTCACCGCCAAGACGCTGCGCGAGGAGCGGCAACGCGCGGCCGACGCGGGCGCGACCGGGTGCCTGACCAAGCCGTTCAATCCCATGACGATTGCCGCCGAGCTGCGCGCGGCGCTCGATCGGGGTAGCGGGATCCTGGACCGGGCGCGCGGCGAGCGCCCGGGGTGACGAGCCGGACCCGGCCCGCGCGCGACGATCGCGACCGCGCGGGACCGTCGGCGTCCGCGACCGGCGCGGCATCACCGGCCGACGGCGGGCGGGACGAGAGGGCTCGCCGTCTCTACGGCGGGCTGGCCCGGAGCGCGCGGCCCCGGGCCTCGGCCAAGTGGCGGGCGATCCCCCGGTAGAACGCCGCGTCCTCGCCCCGGCCGTCCTGCTCCAGGGCGACGGCTGTGCGCTCGAGCGCGTAGAGGATGTTGCCGAGATAGAGCTCGGCGAGCGCGCCAACCGTCTCCGCGGCGGACTCGGCCACAGTCGAGGTCACGCCGGGCGGAGCGCCGCCGGCGGCCCGACGTCCCGCCCCCGCCCCCGCCACGCGCTCATCGGCGCCCCGGCGGCGGCGTGGCCGCCCCGAACGCGGGGCGCTCGGCGGTCGGTGTCGTGTCGTCGGTCCTGAGCACCTGCACCACGACGGCCGTGATGTTGTCGAGGCCTCCGCGGCCGTTGGCCTCGTTGATGAGGGCGTCGACGAGGCGGCCGGGGGAGGCGCGGGACGAGAGCAGCTGTTGGAGGCGCTGGTCGTCGACCATGCCCGTCAATCCGTCGCTCGCGACCAGGAAGACGTCGCCCGGCTGCACGTCCCCCGCGTACGTGTCGGGCTCGACATCCCGACTCGCCCCCACGCATCGGGTGATCACGTTGCTGTACGGGTGGTATCGGGCCTGCTCGGGCGTGATGTAGCCGGCGTCGACCTGCTCCTGCACGTAGGAGTGATCCTTGGTGAGCTGCTGAAGCACGCCGCCGCGCACGCGGTAAACCCGCGAGTCGCCCACCTGACCGATCAGGTATTGCGATCCGCTGAGCAGGAGCACGGATGCCGTCGTTCCCATGCCCTGCTTATCCGACTCGGCGAGCGTCCGCTCGAAGATGGCGCGGTTCGCGCGGCGCAGCGCCTCGCGGAGGCATGCGTCCCCGGAGTCGGACCCGATCTCCCGGACGCTCGCGAGCTCGCGAACGACGATCTCCACCGCCATCTCGCTTGCGATCTCGCCGGCCGCGTGTCCACCCATCCCGTCCGCGACCATGAACACGCCGCGCTCGGGGTTCGCGTCCGCGAAGACGCTGTCCTCGTTGCCGGACCGGATCATCCCGACGTCGCTCCGGGACGCGTAAGTCAGGTGCACTACCGACCCTTGATGAGGTAGACCGCGCCAGCCACCGCCGCCGCACCGACCACCCACCAGAACCAGGGGGCGCCCCGGCCGGTCGTGCTGGCCGGCCGTTCGCCCTCGAGCCGCTCTCGCGAGGGGGCAGGGGCGCGCGGCGGGACGGCACCGCCGCCTGGGCTCCCGACGGGGGCGGCACGCCGGACGGGCGCCGGGCCGATACCCGCCGAGAACTGCCGGGTGGCGCCACGGGGGCTCGTCATCGGCTCGGGAGTGAGCGCCGTGAACGACAGCTTGACCCCGCCGAGGCGGAGATCCGCCGGTTCGTCCAGCCGTTCCTCCGATGCGATGCGCCGACCGGCAACGTATGTGCCGTTGGTGGACCCCAGGTCCGTCACATACCAGACGCCATCGCGGCGTTGGAGCTTGGCGTGGGAGTCGGAGATGCTTTCGTCCGGGATCACCACGTCATTGTGCTCGCCGCGGCCGACGTGGGCGAGCACCGCCGATACGGGGAAGCGCCGCCCGCGCAGCACGCCGCTTCCGACCATCTCGAGCATCGCGATCGCCTCCCGCGACCAGTGGCGGCCGCTCTCGGGGCCGGCCGCGGGCGAGGCATCGGGGGCGGGGGCGGCGGCGGCCGGCAGAGCGGCCGGCGCTGCGGGAGCCGCGGCGGGAAGCCCGCCGCTGGCAGCCGGCGGGGCCGCGGATACGCCGCCACTCGGGCCGGGCCGGGTCGCCGCCCCGGCATCGGCGCGGGCGCCCGGCCCAGCCTTGGCCACGACGTCCGCCGCGGCGGGCGCGGCGTCGGCGTAGAACCGGAATTCCTCGGTGCCGATCCGCAGGATGTCGCCACGCCCGAGCACCTGGGCGCCCTCGATGCGCTCGCCATTGACGAACAGACCGTTCGTGCTCGTGTCGGTCACGACGTACCCGCTGTCGCCGGCGACGATCTCGGCGTGCCGGCGGGACACCTCGGCCGAGGGAATCACCACGTCACACGACGCATCGCGGCCGAGGACGAGGCCGGCGAGACCGACCGAATACTCACGACCATCGACCAGTGAGATGATCCTCCCGCCGGTCGCGGCCGTTGCGCGGCCGGGCAGCGGCGAGCGGAGCCGAGGCAGGTCGGCGACATTGGCCATGGGGATGAATTGCGTGCTGCCGCCCCGCCGGTCGTCCCCGTAGTACAGTTCGGCGCCGGCGATCTCGATCTTGTCGCCGTGGAGGAGCGGCGTCGGCTCGGCGCCGAGCTGCACCCCGTTGACGCGCACGACGGCGTCCGGGCCGGCCCGCCGGATGGCGACGCTGTCGCGGCCGAGGTCGACGACGGCGAGCGCCCCGCTGGCGTCGGCGGTTGCCGTCGGCGGGAGCCGAACCTCCACCTGCGATCCGACCCCGATGCGAGTCTCGCCGGGGCGGAGCTGAACCTGCTTGTCGTTGATCTGGAGGTACGGCATTGCGCTCGGAAGCGGCCGGAAAACGGCAAAGCTACGGGTGGCCGCTGGGGCTGGCAAGGAACGTGACGGCTGCGCGCGGCGCGATCGCGCGCGGCCGCTAGACGGTGGCTGCGGATGCGCTCTGTTCCGACGCGTCCATCTCACCCGGCTGCCGCGGTGCCTCACCGACCTGAAGGCGATACAGCCGCTCGTACAATCCCGCCCGCGCGAGCAGCTCGCGGTGTGTCCCCCGCTCGCGGATCTCACCGTGTTGCATGACGAGGATCTCGTCCGCGTCGACGATCGTGCTCAATCGGTGGGCCACGGCAATCGTCGTCCGCCCCTGCATCAGCACCGCGAGCGCGGCCTGGATTTCGGCCTCGATCTCGCTGTCGACGGCGCTCGTGGCTTCGTCCAGGATGAGGAGCGCCGGGTCGGCGGCGATGGCGCGAGCGAACGACAACAACTGCCGCTCACCGACACTGATCGAGGCGCCGCGCTCGCCGAGCTCGTAGCGGTAGCCGCCCGGCAACCGCCGGATGATCCGGTCGGCACCGACGCTCGCGGCGGCACGCTGGACATCGGCATCGCTCGATGCGCTCGACAGGCGGATGTTGCTCGCCACGTCCCCGGCGAAGAGGAAGATGTCCTGTTGCACGTACCCGATCCGCGCCCGGAGATCGGCGACCGGCATCTCTCGGATGTCGACGCCGTCGAGCGTGATGCGGCCGCGCTGCGGGTCGTAGAAGCGCATGAGCAGGCTGACGACGGTGGTCTTCCCCGCCCCGGTGTGGCCGACCAGGGCCACCGTCTCACCGGGCGACGCGCGGAAGCTCACGCCCTTGAGCACCCACTCGGGCTTGGCCGGGGGTCGACCATCGGCCGCCATGTGCGCGAGATCGTACGCGAACCAGACATCCTCGAACGCGATCGTCACGCCGCGGACTCTCCGCGACCCATCCCCGTCGGCGGCAGAAACGAGAGCGGCAGCCGGGGCAGCCGGGGCAGCCGGGGCAGCCGGGGCAGCGGTGGCGGCCGCATGGGGCGTGGGAGTCGAGCCAGGCAGGGCGAGCGGGGGCGCCGCGGGACCGACCGGCTCGTCGAGAAGCTTGAACACGCGCTCCGACGCCGCCATCGCCTGCTGGAGCGTGTTGTACTTGTCCGAGAGGTCCTGGAGCGGTTGGAAGAAGCGCCGGACGAGCAGCAGGAACAGCGTCACGGTGCCGATCGTGAGCGTGCCGGCGCGCACGCGGCCGGCGCCGGCGACGATCAGGCTGGCCAGGGCGACCGAGGTGAGAAACTCGATCGCCGGAAAATACAGGGCGTAGTAGGTAATCGACTTCAGGTTGGCGTCCAGGTGGCCGTAGTTCAGCCGCTCGAACCGCGCCATCTCGTCGCGCTCGCGGCCGAACAACTGCACGATGCGCATCCCCGTCAATCGTTCCTGAAGGAAGGCGTTGATGCGCGCCAGGCGGCCCCGGATGTCCCGATACGCGGGTCGGACCTTGGCCCGGAACAGGTGCGACGTCAGGTACACGAACGGGATCACGAGGAACCCCGCGATCGCGAGCCGCCAGTCGGTGACGATCATCAGCACGGCGACGGCGAAGAGGATGGCCAGATCCCCCAGCCCCGCGACCACGCCGGAGGTGAACAGCTCGTTCAGGGCCTCGATGTCCGAGGTCACCCGCGTGATGAGGCGGCCGACGGGGTTGCGGTCGAAGAAGGCGACCGGGAGTCGCTGGAGATGCGCGAAGAGCTCGAGTCGCAGATCGCGCATGACACGCTGGCCGAGGAGGCTCGTGAGGAGCGTCTGGCCATATTCGGTCCCGAACTGCGCCACGAGGACGGTGGCGAACAGCGCCGCGTAGCGGACGATGAGTCGACCGTCGCGGGCCGGGACGGCGATATCGATGACGCGCTTGGTGAGCACCGGGCCCACGAGCTGGAGCACGGTGTCGATCAGGATGAGGCCGAGCGCGCTCAGGACCAGCGCGGCATAGGGTCGCGCATATCGGCCGAGGCGGCGCACCAGGCGGGCGTCGTATGCCTTCCCGAGTGCATCTTCGGCATGGATGCCGCCCGGCCCGCCCGCGTCCGTCGCCATGTCTCGCGAAGCCTAACGGCCGCCGGCGTTCAGGGTCAATCGCCCGCGCACGCCACGCCGGATGCGGCGCCCGGTGTGACGCCCGGTGACGCCGCGTGCGGCGTTCTGTGCGACGCTCCGTCCCCCGTGTCTCCACCGCGCGGCGCGCGCGGCAGTGCGCGAGGCGTCGCGGGTGCATCGGGCCGATGCGCTTGACGGGTCCCCGTGATTGGGGCAAGATGCGCCGTGCCACTGTGGCTTCATTGGATCGTGCTCGGCCTGCTCGCAGGGGCACTGGCGAAGTTTCTCGTCCCCGGGCGGGATCCCTCGGGATGTATCGTGACGGTGTTGCTGGGCATCGTCGGCGCGCTGCTGGGAGGGCTGATCGGCGCGAGCTTGGGGTGGGGCGCCGTGTCCGCGGAGCGCTTCGAGCCGCGCTCGTTGGCGCTCGCGACCCTCGGAGCCGCCCTCATCCTCCTGGCGGGGAGACTGGTCCGGCGCCTCTGAGATGCCGGTGTTTCTTCGGGACCGGCGGCGTTACGTTTGAGGGGTGAAGGACCGTCTGGTCGTCCGCGGCGCGCGCCAGCACAACCTCAAGAACATCGACCTGGAGATCCCGCGCCGGGCGGTCACGGTCATCACCGGGCCGTCGGGCTCCGGGAAGTCGTCGCTGGCGTTCGATACGATCTACGCCGAGGGGCAGCGGCGGTACGTGGAATCGCTGTCCGTGTACGCGCGGCAGTTCCTCGAGCGGATGGAGAAGCCGGACGCGGACTCGGTCGACGGACTGTCGCCTGCGGTCGCGATCGAGCAGAAGAACCCCACCAAGACGTCCCGCTCGACGGTCGGCACGGCGACCGAGATCTACGACTTCCTTCGGCTGCTCTGGGCCCGCGTCGGCCACACGTTCTGCCCGGTCTGCGGCCGCGAGATGCGGCCCGACACGGTCCAGTCCGTGACGGACACCGTGCTCGCCCTGCCGGTCGGGACCCGGTTCGCGGTGGCCTTCCCGCTCCGGGTGTCCGAGGCGGTCACGCACGAGGTCGTCATCGAGAACCTGCGGGCGCAGGGGTTCGTCCGGGTCGGTGTCGCCGGGGTGATTTGGCATCTCGACGAGCTCGCCGCCGCGGGCGTGGACCTCACGCAAGCGTCGGACGTCCTGGTCGTCGTCGACCGCCTGAGCGTCGGGGGGGGCGGCGAGGGGAGCGGGCGGCTCGCGGACGCGATCGGGACTGCCTTCGCCGAGGGGGACCGGGACTGCGTGATCCTCTTCCCCGCTTCGGTGGCGGTCGGCGGGACGCCGGTCGATCGCCTCAACTTCACGGAGCGATTCGAGTGCCCGAACGACGGGACGCGGGCGCCAGCGCCGACTCCGCAGCTCTTCTCGTTCAACAGTCCGCGCGGGGCCTGCCCGCGGTGCAACGGGTTCGGCGCGGTCCTCGAGTATGCCGAATCGCTCATCGTTCCGCACCCCGAGCGCTCGCTCCGGGACGGCGCGATCGACCCCTGGACCAAGCCGCGATACGACAGGCAGCGTCGCACGCTGGCGGAGTTCGCCCGGCGGGAGCGCATTTCGCTCGACGTGCCCTGGTCGGCGCTGGCGCCGGCCGAGCGCGACCGGCTCCTCAATGCGACGGGGCGCGGGTACACGGGGATCCTGCCCTTTCTCCGGCGCCTCGAGGACAAGCGCTACAAGCAGTATATCCGGGTCTTCCTGCGGCAGTATCAGGCGGCGGAGACCTGCCCCGAATGCCATGGGGCGAAGCTGCGCCCGGAGTCGCTTCAGGTGCGGGTCGCGGGCCGGACGATCCGCGATGTCGCCGAGCTGCCCGCGGAGCGGCTCGGCGAGTGGCTGGACGGGCTCACGCTCTCGCCGTTCGAGCGGCAGGTGGCCGAGCATCTGTTGGCCGAAGCGCGGAGCCGGGTGCAGTTCCTCTGCGACGTCGGGCTCACGTACCTGTCGCTGCACCGCGCGGCTCGGACGCTCTCCGGGGGCGAAGCGCAGCGGATCGCGCTCGCGAACTCGCTCGGCGCCAAGCTCGTCGACACCCTCTACGTGCTCGACGAGCCGTCGATCGGGTTGCATCCGCGGGACATGGACCGGCTGCTCGCGCTCATGACACGGCTCCGCGACGCGGGGAATACCGTGCTGGTCGTCGAGCACGACCTCGAGGCGATCCGGCGGGCGGACTACATGGTGGAGCTCGGACCCGGTAGCGGCGCCAGCGGCGGGCACGTCGTCTTCAGCGGCCCGATCACCCGGGTGTCGGAGAGCCCGTTGACGGGGCAGTATCTGAGCGGCGTGCGGGCGATCCCGCTGCCCGAAGAGCGGCGTCGGGTCGGCCCACGGTGGCTCACGCTGACCGGCGCGCGCGAGCACAACCTCCAGGGCGTGGACGTGCGGGTTCCCCTGGGCACGCTCACGGTGGTGACCGGGGTGTCCGGGTCGGGCAAGAGCACGCTCGTGCACGATGTGCTCTATCGGGCGCTCGAGACGACACTCCGGGGCGAGCACACGGCGAAGCAGCATCTGGGTGAGCGCGTCGGCTCCTACGATCGGCTGTCGGGCACGGACGCGCTGGACGACGTCGTCCTCATCGACCAGGAGCCGATCGGCCGGTCGCCCCGGTCGAACCCGGTCACGTACGTGAAGGCGTTCGACGAGATCCGGCGGCTGCTCGCGGCCACGCCGCTGGCTCGGGAACGCGGCTACACGAGCGGCACGTTCAGCTTCAACGTCCCGGGCGGGCGGTGCGAGGCCTGTGAGGGGGCCGGCTACACCGAAGTCGAGATGGTCTTCATGGCCGACGTGTTCGTCCCCTGCGAGGTGTGCGGCGGGACGCGATTCCAGCCCGAGGTCCTGGAGGTGACGATCCACGGCCGGACAGTCGCTGACCTGCTCGCGCTCACGGTCGACGAGGCGGTGCGCCTGTTCCCGATGGAGGACCGTCTCACGTCGGCGCTCTGGCAGCTCCAGCGGGTGGGACTCGGCTACCTCCAGCTCGGCCAGCCGGCGACGACGCTCTCGGGCGGCGAGGCGCAGCGGATCAAGATCGCGCGCGAGCTCATCCACGCCGGCCGGAGTCGAGGGCGCAAGCTGTACATCATGGACGAGCCGACCACGGGGTTGCACCTCGAGGACATCCGCAAGCTCGCCGGGGTGCTCGATCGCCTCGTCGAGCAGGGGAACACGGTGGTGCTGATCGAGCACAACCTCGACGTGATCAAGCTGGCCGACTGGGTGATCGACCTGGGGCCGGACGCTGGCAGCGCGGGCGGGCGGGTGGTGGCGATGGGACGTCCCGAGGAGGTGGCGGCCGTTCCCGACTCGCACACCGGGCGCTGGCTGCGCACGGTGCTCGCCGCCACGGCGGCACCGCCGGACGCCACCCGCCCGCCGCCCCGCGTCGCGCTCGCCACCGCCTCACGCCGGAGCCCGCGATTGCTTGACCGCCCATCCGGACACTCGTAGCTTTCGAGGTTCTTCCCGAGTAGCTCAGTTGGTAGAGCAGGCGGCTGTTAACCGCCGGGTCGGGGGTTCGAGTCCCTCCTCGGGAGCGTTGCGACGGTCGGCACTTTGGCGCTGACGCTCATGGGGTCCCCGGCGGGTAGCCGGGGACCCTTTGTCGTCCCGGCCGAACCCGCTCTCTTGCACGGGGTGCAATTTGCCCCTAGATTGTGGCAATCTTGCACCCCGCGCAGAGAGGCTGAGCCATGGGCGTCGGCGACGTCGTCGCGTATCTGGGGGGCCCGGACACGCTGTCCGAGCCGGTCACGACCGAGCTCGACCTGGCTCTTCTGGTCGATGAGGGACTGCCGACGGCGTCGCTCGACGCCATGGTGCGCCGCGGTGCGCTGTCGCAGGACGAGGTGGAGGAGTTGATCATCCCGCGCCGCACGCTCGCGCACCGGCGGCAGCGGCACGAACCGCTGACACGCGACGAATCAGATCGCCTGGCGCGTGCGGCCCGGGTCATAGCCTCGGCCGCGGAGACCTTCCAGAACGGAGAGAACGCCGGGGTCTGGCTGCGCCGCCCGAACCGCGCGCTTCGGGGCGCCCGGCCGATCGATCTGGTGGCGACGAGTGGTGGCGCGCGGGTCGTCGAGGACGTGCTGCTGCGACTCGCGCACGGGATGTTCAGCTGAGGCCCGAGCGAGCGCTACCACCCTCGTCCCGTGCGGCTGTGGCGCATTGCCCGCTGGGTACACCGAGAGCTCGACGGCGGTGGCGGACTCTTCGCCTCCGGGCGGTGGCACACCATTGGCCGCCCGGTTGTCTACGCGGCCTCTCAGCTCTCGCTCGCGGCGCTGGAAGTGCTCCTCCATACTGATCCCGACCTGATTCCGGACGATCACCGCGCGTTCGAGCTCGACGTCCCGGAGGATATGCGCTCCGATCGGCTCGACGCGTCGACGCTCCCGCCGGAGTGGCGCAGTCCGGCCTTCGAGGGCTGCCGTCCGATCGGCGACGCCTGGCTCGCGACCCAGCGAGCGGCGACGCTGCGCGTGCCATCGGCGCTCATCCCCGAAGAACACAACTTCCTCATCAATCCGTTGCATCCGGAGGCAAGGCGCATCACCATCGCGGGGCATCGCCCGTTCGCGTTCGATCCCCGTCTCCTTCGTCGGACGTGAGCGCTCGAGCAGCCCGGGTGACCGGTCCTGCGGCGGCGCTCGCAATCGAGCATGTTTCGTGAGCGGTCGGTCGTCTGCCAGGACTCTCTGTTCCGAGGAGCGCGCCACCCCCGTGAGAGTGTTCATTTCGTCCGTGCCCACTGTCCTCCACCCGGCGCCCACGCAGAGGGCGGCATGAGCGCGAATGCGAGGGCGGCCGCCCGCGGCTCGGTCGGGGCAGCGAGCGCTCGGGACCGGCACCGACCGCGTGTCGGCGTCGTCATGGGGAGCCGGAGTGACTACCAGCACCTCGGACCGGCGTGCGATCTCCTCGCGGAGCTCGGCGTGGCGTACGAGGCGCGTGTGGTGTCGGCGCACCGCACGCCCGATTGGCTGTTCGAGTATGCGGAGTCGGCTGAGCCGCGTGGTGTGCAAGTGATCATCGCCGGCGCCGGCGGTGCGGCGCATCTCCCGGGGATGCTCGCCGCCAAGACGCTCGTGCCCGTGTTGGGCGTCCCCGTCCCCGCGACACAGCTCAACGGGCTCGATGCCCTGCTGTCGATCGTGCAGATGCCCAAAGGGGTCCCGGTCGGAACGCTGGCGATCGGCGCTCCGGGCGCGGCCAACGCGGCGCTCCTGGCGGCCGAGATCCTCGCCCTGCACGATCCGGCGCTGCGGGCGCGACTCGCCGCCTGGCGCGCAGCGCGACGGGATGAGGTCCTCGGACAGACGCTGCCCGTCCCGACTCCTGCGTGAGCCTCGCGTGGAGCCTCGCGTGAGCGACGTGATTCTGCCGGGCGCCGCGATCGGATTCCTCGGCGGGGGACAGCTGGGGCGGATGGCGGCGCTGGCGGCGCGTGAGATGGGGTACGACGTTCACGTGCTCGACCCGGACCCGGACTGCCCGGCCGGCGCGCTCGCCACGGAAGTGATCACGGCCCGGTTCGACGACCCCCAGGCAGCGGCCCGGCTCGCGCAGTCGTGCGCCGTCGTCACGATCGAGATCGAGCGCATCGCGATCGCCAGCATGGAATCGGCGGCGCGACACGCGCCGGTCCGCCCCGGAGCAGCGGTGCTCGCGGTCGTGCAGGAGCGCGAGCGCCAGAAGGCGTGGCTGCGCGACCACGGATTCCCGGTCGGACCGTATCGGAGCGCCGGCACGGTCGCGGAGTGCGAGGCCGCGGTGGCGGCGCTCGGGCCCTCGTTCGTCAAGGCATCGACGGGCGGATACGACGGGCGGGGTCAGGTGCGCGTCGATCGACCCGACGAGTGTGCAGCGGCCTGGCGCGCGCTCCGGGCAACGCGGTGCGTGGTCGAGCAGGCCCTCGATCTGGCGGCCGAAGTGTCGGTGATGGTCGCACGGCGCCCGGGAGGTGAGACGGCCATCTTCCCGGTCGCGCTCAACCACCACGAGCGTGGGCAACTCGCATGGTCGGTGATTCCGGCACCGGTCGATGCGCGACTGAGCGAGGCGGCGGCGCAGCTCGGGCGCGCCGTGGCCGCGGCCATGGGGGTCGTCGGTGTGCTGGCGATCGAGATGTTCGTGCTGGGCGACCAGACGCTGCTCGTGAACGAGCTGGCGCCCCGGCCGCACAACAGCTTTCATCACACGATCGAGGGATGCGTGACGAGCCAGTTCGAGCAGCTCGTGCGCGCAGTCTGCGACCTCCCGCTCGGCGATACCGGCCTGCTCCGGCCGGCCGCGATCGCCAACATTCTGGGCGACGCGTGGCGTGACCACCGCCCACCCGACTTCGCGGCGGCGCTCGCGGTGCCCGACACACGGCTGCACCTGTACGGGAAGCGCGACGCACGGCCGGCGCGCAAGATGGGACACCTGGCGGCGGTGGCCGACACGCCGCTCGAAGCCAGGGCGCGCGTGCTCGAGGCCGCCGGACGACTCGGCTAGCACGCCGACCGGGCGCGGCCGATGGCCCCCAGCTTGCTGAGCCAAGCCCGCACACCGACGCCGGAATCAGGAGGCTGCAACGATGGTGACCTTCCCGGAACGCGCGCGCGCATACGTCGCACCCGGCCCCGCACGTGCCGCGGGCGGCCAGCGCTCGGCGACCAATATGGCACCGGCCGAGCGGTGGCTCTCGGGACTCGGGGGCAGTCTCCTCGCCCTGTACGGGCTGCGGCGCCGGGATCTCCCGGGCGTGGCGATCGCCGCCGTCGGCGCCGCCCTCGTCGACCGGGCGCTGTCCGGCTACTCGACGCTCTATGCGGGACTCGGCGTCACGACGACCGGGTACCCATGGCTCGTACAACAGCACGGGCCGGCCGCGGTGCTCGATGCGCAGCGTGCGCGGCGGATCGAGCGTGCGGTGACGATCGACGCGGACGCGGCCACGCTGTATCGGCGCTGGCGCCACCTCCGCACGCTCCCGACGATCATGCCGCACCTGATCTCGGTGACCGAGACGACCGCCACGCAGTCGCGGTGGGTCGCCCGCGGACCCGGCGGGGTCCCGATCGAGTGGGAGGCGGAATTGGTGAACGACATCCCGGGACAGTTGATCGCCTGGAAGTCGGTCCGCCTGGCGACCGTCCCCAACGCCGGCTCCGTCCATTTCCGACCCGCGTCCGACGGGCGCGGCACCGAGGTTCGCGTGGTGCTCGAGTACGCCCTGCCCGCGGGGGTGCTGGGCGTGGCGCTGGCGCGACTGCTCGGGACTGAGCCGGCTCTCCATCTTCGCGATGATCTTGGGCGGTTCAAGCGGGCGATGGAGAGGGAGAGGAAGGGAGAGGGCGAAGGGGTCACCCCATTCGCCGACGATCGCCGAGCGTGATCCGCCGCTCGCCGTACACGATGCCGGAGGGGCCGGCGACGGCGTCGGGTCCGGGGATCTCGAGGATGCGCACGGGGGGCTCCTGCGGCGCCAACTTGCGCAGGAGCGGCAGCGCGACATTGTAGACGCGGGTCCCCGCGGCGGTGTGCCCCTCGAGTGCTCCGTTGTGCGCGTGCCCGTGGAAGACGGCGGAGACCGCGTACCGCGTCAGAGGCTCTTCGAGTCGGCTGGATCCGAGATATGGAAAGATCTCCGGCGGCTCCCCTTCGACCGTCCCACGGATCGGCGAGTAGTGGAGCATGGCGACGCGGTGGGGCGTGCGGAGGCGGGCCAGGGCCGACTCGAGCTTGAGTGCCTCGGCGACGGCTTCATGAACGAATTGCTTGATGATCGACTCCCCCCAGGGGCCGAGGGCCCCGCGCCCGAAGCCCCCGCAGAAGCCCTTGACCCCGGCGAAGCCGATCCCGTTCGTCTCGTACGTGTCGCCATCCAGGATCACGACCCCCGCGTCTCGCAGGGTGTCCGTCACCTCGGCCGCGCGCCCGGACTCGTGGTCATGGTTCCCCAGCACGGCCACCGTGGGGATCCGCGCGACACTGAGCTCCCGCGCGAGGACACGTGCCTCTTCGGGCAGCCCATAGTCCGTGAGGTCGCCGCACAGGAGCAGCACGTCCGCGTGCTCGGCGGCATGGGCGAAGTGACGGTGGAGCGTCCCCTGCGAGCTGCGTCCGCAGTGGATGTCGCTCATCGCTGCGATACGCACCGGCGCCGGCCGGTCGGCGAGCGTGCGCGGAGACGCCATGCGCATCCTCTGGTGACGGGAAGGGGGTCGGCGCCGCACGGAGTGGGCGACGTGCCCGTCCGCGCTAGCCCCACCTTTGCATGAGCATGCCGCCGGAGCGCATGCGGGAGCGCGGACCCTTCCTTCAACTCCCGTTCCGTTCGATCGCTCAGCCCGGTGCGTGACACCGGCCACCGGCGACGGAGGCAGGCTTGGAGCTGACGAGAGCGCCGGATGACGCCGCGGCCGCACTGTATCGCCGTGTGATGCAGGAGCTCGCGCGGGCGCGCATTCCGTACCTGGTCGGCGGCGCGTACGCACTCGCGCACTACACGGGGATCGTCCGGAGCACCAAGGACTTCGACATCTTTCTGCGGCGCGCGGACCTCGACGCGGCGTTGGGCGTCCTCGCGGAGGCCGGGTGTCGGACGGAGCTCGCGTACCCGCATTGGCTGGCCAAAGCCTATCGGGGCGACGACTTCGTCGACCTGATCTTCAGCTCCGGCAACGCCATGGCGGCCGTCGACGACCTGTGGTTCCGTCACGCGGAGCCGGCGACCGTGCTGGGCCAGTCGATCCTGCTGACGCCACCCGAGGAGATGATCTGGTCGAAAGCGTTCGTGATGGAGCGCGAGCGGTTCGACGGGGCCGACGTCGCGCACACCGTCCACGCCTGCCACGAGCGGCTCGACTGGGCCCGCCTCGTCGCGCGCTTCGGCCCGCAGTGGCGCGTGCTCCTCGCGCATCTGGTCCTGTTCGGCTTCATCTACCCGGGGGAGCGGAGCCATATCCCGCGGTGGGTCATGACGGAGCTGGTCGGCCGGCTCTCCGCCGAGCTCGGTACAGACGACGGCGAGCAGGTGTGCCAGGGCACGATCATCTCACGCGAGCAGTATCTCCCGGACGTGGAGGCGTGGGGATATTTCGACGCCCGCGTGGCGCCGCGCGGCCCGATGACACGTGAGGAGGTCGAGCGCTGGACGAAGGCGATCGGCGAGACCCACTAGCGGGCGCGCGGGGGGCGCTCACCCGGCGGCCGCCTGGGGCAGCCCGCCGAAGCGGCGCTCGCGCCGGCGGAAGTCAGCGACGGCCCGGCCAAGCTCCGCCGCGTCGAAGTCGGGCCACATCCGTGGCGTGAAGTACAGCTCGGCGTAGGCGCACTCCCAGAGCAGGAAGTCACTCAGCCGCTGCTCACCGCCGGTCCGGACCAACAGATCGACATCGGGTGCCCCGCCCGCGCTCCCGACCTCGCCGATCAGGGCCGAGAACTCCTCGCGGGTCGGCGGGCGCGGACCGACCCAGGCGGCGGCGGCGCGACGGATCAGATCGCGCGCCGAATAGTCGACCGCCACTCGAAGCCAGAGCCGACGCCCGTCTGCGGTCCGTTCCTCGGCGGCCGCGATCGCGCGGGCGAGGCTCGCCGGGAGCCGGTCGCGCCGTCCAATGATCGAGAGGCGGACCCCGTTGGTCACGCACCGGTCGACCTCCGTGGCGAGACTCCGCTGGAGGAGCCGCATGAGGGCGGAGACCTCGGCGCGCGGGCGGGCCCAGTTGTCGGCCGAGAAGGCGTAGACGGTGAGCGTCGCGATGCCGAGTGCGGGCGCGGTCTCCGCCACCTCGCGGAGCGCGCTGACTCCCGCGGCGTGCCCGGCAGCCCGCGGGCGGCCGTGCGCCGCCGCCCAGCGGCCGTTCCCGTCCATGATGATCGCGACGTGCAAGCCGGGCCGGGCGGCGTCGGGCGAAGTACTTTGCAGCACGAAGTTTCTCCGCAAAAAAAAGATGTCCGATGCTCAGCCGTCGCGCGTCACCCGGATCAGCGCTTCCATGTGGTCGAGGTACCGCTCGAGCGCCCGGCGTCCCGCCGGCGTCAGCCGGTACTCGGTCCGCGGGACGCGCCCGGAGAACGTCTTCGCGCACGCCACGTAGCCGGCCTCCTCGAGCTTCCGGGCGTGCACGCTGAGATTCCCATCCGTCGCCCGCATGAGCGCCTTGAGCTCGTTGAAGCTGAGCGAGTCGTTCACCGCGAGCGCGCTCACGATGCCCAACCGCAGCCGCTCGTGGATCAGCCGATCGAGCCCGGCCGAGACGCGCGCCGCTGCCCGCCCACCACTGCGGCGCTCGAGCCGAGCGGTCGGCGCCTCCCCGCGCGCGTGATCGTCCCGATCGCGGTCGCGAGGCTCGCGCTGTTTGGGTACCACGGACGATCTAGCCACCATACCTCCGCGCGATCGCGGCGCCGAACAGCACGTGCCCCGCGCCGAACCCCGCCGCCAGCTCCATCCCGCCCCACGCCGGCGGCGCCGCCAGCGCCATGGCGCCGAGCACCATGAAGCACAGCCCCATCACAGGGACGATGCGAACCGAGAACGTACCCCCACAGACGACGGCAGTGCCATACAGGAGAAGCCAGACGGCGGGAAGCACCGAGTCGAGCCCGGCATGGTAGAGGGCCCATGTGAGGAGCGCCCCGACCGCCATCGGGGGCGCGAAGCCGAGGGCGAGCTTCCGGCCGGGGCCCGACAGGAGCGGCGTGCGGGCCGCGCGCGCCTTGCGCGTGATCGCCAGGCTCGACACCGATGCGCTGAGCACGGCGGCCGCCAGCCAGGTCGCGAGCCACGCACCGCGTGACTGCTGACGCGCGGCGATGGCAGCGGCGATGAGGGCGATCGCGCCCATGGCGACCATGCCCTGTCCGGAGATCGCGGTGAAGGCACCCGCGCGCTCCATCGTGTCGCGGATGAATTGCAAGTTGTCGAACGCGCGATCGTGGAGCGGTAGGGTGCCGCTCTCGGCCGCCGCACGATCGGAGGCGGCGTGCGGCGCGCCGGGCATCCGGGGCGGTGGAGGAGGTGTGCGAACCAGCGTCACCCGTCCAACTTAGCGCGGCGGGCCGTGGTCGCGCGAGCGTCCGACGATCGCGGGGCGTGGAGCGCGCGTGGCCTCACGATCCGTCCGATGCCTCGCCATATTGCGGCGTGCCAGCGATCGATGTCGTCCCCCTGATCGGCCACGTCCGCGTACGGACGCAGTTGGCGGCTGCGGCAGCCAGAGGGACATTGCCGGCCAGCCTGTTGCTCCATGGCCCGCCGGGGATCGGCAAACAGCGCCTGGCGCTCTGGCTCGCCCGACAACTGCTCTGCCTCGCGCCGAGCTCGGCCGCCGGGCAGCCGGCGGACGGCTGGGCCTGCGGCGCCTGCCAGAGCTGCCGCTACATGGTCGAGCTCGTACACCCGGACCTGCGATGGGTGTTCCCCCGTCCGCGGCCCAGGGATGGCGACCCGAGCGCGGAGGAGGTCTTCCGGGACTACGCCGATGCGATCGCGACCCGCGTGCGCGATGGGATGCTGTATGCTCCCGCGGAGGGTACCGAGGGGATCTATGTCGCGACCGTCCGCGCGCTCGTCCGTGCGGCAGCGCTGACGCCCGCCCTCGCCGGCGGGCAGCGCAAGGTCCTCGTGGTCGGGAACGCCGAGCGCATGGTCGCGCAGGAAGGGACGGAATTCGCCGCGAACGCCTTCCTCAAGCTGCTCGAGGAGCCCCCCGCCGATACGACCATCGTGCTCACCTCGAGCGCACCGGGCGGGCTGCTGCCGACGATCCGCTCGCGTGTGGCCGCCGTGCGGGTCTCCCGGCTGGAGCACGCGGACGTCGAGGCCTGGGTCGGTCATGCGCGGGTGCGACTGGCGCTCGACGCGGCGGGGCTCCCGGCGTCGGCCGCGGAACGCGTGCGGCGGGCGGGCGGGGCGCCGGGGATGCTGCTGGCCGGATCGGCGCGACAGACCGCGGCGGCGGCCGCGCGCGCGCTCCTCGAGGCGACGACCCCAGGGCGGGACGCGGCGCGCTATGCGGCAGCGCTCAGGCAAGGGTCGTCCGGCGCGCGCGGCGCGTTCGCGGAGGCGTTGGACGCGCTGACCGATGCCCTCCACGCGCGGGCCCGGTCGGCCGTGCATCGGGCCGACGAGCCCGGGGCGCGCGCCGCGTGCGCCGCGATCGCGACCGTCGAAGCGGCGAAACTCCGCGCCTCGGGCAACGCGAACCCACAACTCGTCGCCGCGGAACTCCTGCGGGGTCTGGCCGACGCGACCCCGGGCGGGAGCACACCGTGATCGGGGCCGACGGGCTGTCGCATATCGATACGGGCGGCGAGGCCCACATGGTCGACGTCTCCGGCAAACGCGACACGCTTCGTCTCGCCCGCGCGACAGGATCCATCCGGATGGCGCCGGCAACCCTCCGGGCGATCGCGGAGGCCACTGTCACCAAAGGCGACGCCATCGCCGTGGCGCGCGTCGCTGGCATCCTGGCAGCCAAGCGTACGGCGGAGCTGATTCCGCTCTGTCACCCCGTCCCGCTGACCGACGTTCAAGTCACGGTTGTGCCGGACGATACGCTACCGGGGCTTCGTGTCGAAGCGGCCGTGCGAACTGTCGGAAAGACAGGTGTCGAGATGGAGGCGATGACCGCCGTCGCGGTGACGCTTGTCACCGTTTACGACATGGCCAAGGCGTTAGATAAGGCCATGGTCATTTCGGACGTTCGCCTGGAGGAGAAGGACGGCGGACGCAGTGGCCATTGGAAGCGGGCCTGACCTCCCGGTGGCTGGCACAGCCGTTGCCCCGGGAGGCGGCATACGACCGACCTCTTCGGAGGCCGCTCGGGCGTGCGATGCCCGTCTGGGGCTACGAACTTCTGGCTAAGGCGAGGCAAATGCAGACTCTACGTGGGACGTACGTTCATCGGGGCGACATCGAGCGACGGCGCGCGCGGGCCCGGCAGATGACCGTTGGGCTCGGGGTGGGGGCGCTGGTCGCGGTGCTGGTGGCGAGCCGGCGGACTCCGGACGCCCTGGCGGCCGGTCAGGGCTCGACCCCATCGCTCTTTGGGTTCGGCACGAACAACCTGCGTGACGAGTTGAGCGCGACCCGGGGACAGTTGGACCTGGCCAACGCGCAGCTCGAGCGGCTCAATGCGGTGGTCGCATTCTCGAGCCGCTACCACATCGGGGCGGATCTCGCCGGGTCGATCTACGACGTGGCGCTCGCCGAAGGCATCGAGCCGGAGCTCGCCTTCCGCCTGGTCAAGGTGGAGAGCGACTTCAACGAGCACGCCAGCAGCCCGGTGGGTGCGATCGGCCTCACGCAAGTCATGCCGGGCACGGCGCAGTTCTTCGTCCCCGGGATCACCCGCCAGGGGCTGTATCAGCGGGAGACGAACCTGCGCGTGGGGCTGCGCTATCTGCGTGCGCTCGTGCGGCAGTACCACGATCTGCGACTCGCGCTGCTGGTGTACAATCGCGGGGAGCTCGCAGTCGATCAGTCGCGCCAACAGGGGCTCGACCCATCGAACGGGTATGAGCGTCTGGTGATGAAAGGCTACAAGGGGCCCGGCATCCTGAACTGAACGAGTCGGGCGGGCTCTCGATGACAAAACCCCAATCGCCGTGCGATTGGGGTTTTGTCGTGAGGGCCTGTGTGGTGCGATCTCACCCGCGTCGGTGTCGATGCCGGGCGGCCGGTGCGCCGGCGACGACGAGCGCCTGGCCAGGGAGGATGATGCTCTTGCGAAGGCCGTTGAGCCGCATGATCGACGCCACCGTCGTGTGGTAGCGGAGGGCAATGCGACCGAGCGACTCGCCGCGGGTCACGATGTGGATCTGGCGACCGCCACTCCCGTAGCGCTCGATCGACGGATCGGGAACGTCGAGCGCCGCCCGAACCACCGCCGTCGACGGCACGAGCACGGTGACGCCCGCCGGCAGCCGGCCGCTCTTCGACGGTCGCAGCCTGGGGTTGTACCAACTCACCTGGCGGGCCGAGAGGCCGGCGCGGCGTGCGATCGCGCTGTACGTGTCGCCCTTCCGCGTCACGACGCGCGCGTACGCCTGGCGCGTCTCCAGCGGGAGCGCGGCATAGGCCGAATCGAAGCCCGCCGCCTTGCCGACCGGCACCCGCACCGCGAACGAGTCTCTCGGTGGGGTCACGCCGCGCAGGATGTGCGGGTTGAGATCGGTGATAGACGCGAGGCTCGTCCCACAGGCTCTGGCGATCGCGGCGAGCGGGGTGGAGGCGCCGACCCGGACGGTCTCGTAGCTGTACGGCGGCAGTGAATCGACGTGTAGCCCGTAGCGCGCCGGCTCCTTGGCCACGAGGGCGGCCGCGATGAGCTGCGGGACGTAGTCCTTGGTCTCGGTGCGGAGATACTTCTTGTCCGCGAGGGCGAAGAAGAGATCGTCGCCCGAGGTGCCCTCGAAGTCGCCGGCGTAGCGCGCCAGCCCGCGTGAGATGCGTCCGGGCCCGCCATCGTAGGCGGCGGCGGCCAGATAGATCGAGCCGAATTGGTCCTTGAGGTACTTGAGAAATCGGATCGCCGCATCGGTCGAGCGGACGGGGTCGCGCCGTTCGTCGATCCACCAATCCACCCGGAGGCCCGCCCCCTGCGCGGTCGACGTCATGAGCTGCCAGAGACCGACGGCCGCAGCGCGCGAGTATGCGTGCGGCGAATACCCGCTCTCGATCAGGGGCAGGTAGGCCATGTCTTCGGGCAGCCCGGCGGTGCGAAGCTTGGCGCGGATCACGGGCTCGTAGCGCGAGCCGCGCTGGAGCCAGGACGTGAACACATCACGGGCCTGACCGGTGAAGCGCGCGACAAAGTACTCGACCCTTGCCTGCGTCGCGTACGACCGCACGTCGATGTCCCAGGTCGGGCCCGCGGCCGCATCGGGCGGCCCGTGCGCCGATGCACTGTCGGTCGCGCTGGCGGAATCGCCGATGGCGACGCTCGCGCCGGTCGAGTCGCCGAAGACACGCAGCGCCTGCTCGGTGACCTGCTCGTGCGAGACGGCCGTGTCGGCGCGTGGACGGGCCGAGTGCTGCGTCGCACCGCTGTCGCCCGCCGCCACAGTGCTGGACAACGTACCGGGCGCGGCATCGGACGCGGCATCGGACGCGGCACCGGGCGCGGCACTCGGCGCGGCCGGCGCAGGCCTGACGCCGACGCGCGGCGGGGCGTGGTGGCCACACCCGAGCGGGAGCAAGGCCATCGCGCCGATCGCCACCACGCCGGCCCGCGACCGCCGCCGGACCGGGTGGGTTGGGAGCAGTGCGGGCGCTACGGTCGGTCCGACCTGGATGCGGCCACGGTCCATCGCGGTGAGTCCCTCGTTCCTGGTCATGGGCCCCGTACCCCGAACCGTTCGCATCAGGTCCGCGGGGCCGTCAGGCCGGCCGTGCTTCACCGTGTGGCGATGAAGTTTCCCAGCAGACGGTTGGTGGCGTTGAGCACGGCGATCACGGCCGCTCGCACAGGGTCACGCTCGGCAAGATAGCTCCCCAGGAGTCGTCGAGGGCCATCACCTTTCCGCACCCCGAGGGCGACGATGACGATGTTCGCGTCGAACGCACGCAGGGCCTTGATGCCCGCCAGCTCGAACTCCAGCGCGCCACCGGAGAAGCTCTCCAGGGCGCGGAGCGACGCTTCGGCGGCGATTCTGAGATCCCCCATAGGACTGGACTGACCGCTGGCTTTGCCGACGACCGTCACGCCGTCCAACCACTCGAGCTCGACCTCGGCCGTGCACAGTCCGGATGGCGTGCGCACGAACTTGAAGTCCGTGAAGCGCAGCCGCTCACGCTTCAATTGAAGCGCCGTGATGGCCGACGGCGACGAAGGATCGGGTTGCGGCGTGGCGCTCATGTCCGGCGGAAGCGGGGGAGTCGGTGTGCCGCTGGCCTGTGACCCGCAGCTACTGAGACACGACCGACCCCGATCGAACGCAACCGGAGCTGGCCTGTGGGTCCGCCACCGGCAGCGACACGACCGTCTCCGCGCCATCCTGCCGCACGCTGCCCCGATGGGCCTCGATGATGCGGCGGGCGAGCGCGATGTCGGTCGCGTGCGGCGGCCCGCCGCCGTGGCTGACGCGCATCTCGATCCCCGGCGCGCTTGCACACGCTCGGGCGGTGATCCGCACGCGGCCGCCTGCGGGCGTCCGTCCGACGGCGTCGCGCGCCACGAGATCGAGCGCCCGGCGCAATCGGGCCCGGTCACCGTCGACCGTTGGCAGGAGCGGCGCAATCTCGACGTCGAACGCGACCCCGCCTCGGGCCGCGTCCGCCGCCAGGGCGGGCATCAGCGCCGCCAGCAGATCGCCCACCCGCACGCGCTCGGCGCGTAGCCGGAGACCGCCACGGTCGATGTCGGCGACCGTACGTAGCCGGTCGAGCGCCCCCTGGGCCTCGTCCGCCGCCTGTCGCGCCGCGCTGAGCATCTCCTCCTGATTCTCGTTGAGATCGCCGAAGCGGTTCTCCAACAGGATGTGCAGCGGCATCCGGATTTCGTCGAGCTGCCGCGCCGCCGAGCCGGCGGCGTCGGCGACCAGTCCCCGGTACTCCCGCGCGACGTCGTCGGCGCGGGCTTCGCTCGAGGCCACCTCCGCGTGCGCGTCCGCGAGCGCCTGGCGGAGGCGCGCGACCTCGTCCTCGATCGCCCGCAGCTCATCGGTCGGCCCGCCGGAGCCGGAGGCCGCGAGCCGCGACACGCGGGCCGCGACCTCGCGGGTCGTCCGCCACGCGACGGCCAGCGACACCAGCGATGCGACGATGGCGATGCCGACGAGCAGGTTCGGCGCCTGGCGCCCGTACTGCCCCCAGTACGCGAGGCCGGCGACCGTGAGAACGCCGAGAATCCCGGGCAGGACGGCGAGGAAGAGACGCTGATTGATGCTCATGGCGGCTCCCGCCGGATGTCCCCCTTGGCCGGGAGGGCGACCACCAGCACGTCGAGACTCTCCCCATTGTGCGTCAGGCGCTCGACCACCGATCCATGGCGCAGGCGGTGCCAGCGCGACCGCCGGCTCTGCCCGATGATGAGGAGCGTGACGCCACGGGTCCGGGCGAAGCGCGTGAGCTCGGCGGCGATGTCACTCCCGACCAGCTTGACGACCTCGGCGCCCATCGACTGGGCAAGCTGGATGTTGTCCACCAGCCGTCGCTGCACGTCGGTCTCGATCCGCTCGGCGCCCTCCTCGGGCGTCTGCACGTACACGCAGTACCAGTCCGAGTTGAGACGCCCGGCAATGCGGCTCGCCTTCCGGAGGAGCACCGCGGTGTGCGGCGGGTTGCTCGCGAGTGCGACCAGGATCCGGTCGACCGTCTTCGCTGTGGGGGGCGGAGCACCCTCCTCCCGCCGGACGATCGCCTCGCGGACCCGGTCGACCGAGCTCGCGACCTCGCGGAGCGCCAGCTCTCGGAGCGTCGTGAGATGCTCGGCGGTGAAGAAGTTGGCGAGCGCCGATGGGACCCTGTCCGCGCTGTAGATCTTCCCTTCGCTCAGCCGCTGCCGGAGGTCCTCGGCCGAGACATCGATATTGACCACCTGATCGGCGGCCCCGAGCACCCAGTCCGGGATCGTCTCCCGCACCGTCACGCCGAGTGTCCGCGCGACCACATCGTTGAGCGACTCCAGGTGCTGGACGTTGACGGCCGAGATGACATTGATCCCCTCGTCGAGCAGCTGCATGACGTCTTCCCACCGCTTGCGGTGGGCGACGCCGGGCACGTTGGTGTGAGCCAGCTCGTCGACCAGGGCGAGCTCGGGTCGTCGCGCGAGCACCGCCTCGAGGTCCATCTCCTCGAGGACGACCCCGCGGTACTCGATCCGCCGCCGGGGCACGACCTCGAGGTCGCCGACCTGGGCCGCCGTCTCCGCCCGGCCGTGCGTCTCGACGAAGCCGATCACGACGTCGACGCCCCGGCGCCGGAGCTCGTGCGCTTCGTTGAGCATGCGGTACGTCTTCCCGACTCCGGCGAAGGAGCCGATATACAGCTTGAGCTTCCCCCGCTCGCGCGGGGTCAGGACATCGAGGAAGGTGGACGATCCCGAGGGAGCGGTCACCGGTGTGCCCCGATCATGGCCCGGTCAGAGCTTGACGAGCAGGGCGAAGTTGAAGCGGGTCTCGGTCCGTCGGAGATCCGGCGTGAAGCCGGGGACCCGCGAGCCCGGGGCGCCAGTGTTCCCCCCGGGCGGCGTGATCCCCCCGCGGCCCACGAAGTACGGCACGTTCGCCTCCCGGTGATCGAGCTCGCCACGGAACATCACGAATTCGTCGGGCATGTAGTCGACCGTCACCGACCCGTCCCAGGCGCGGAACGTGTCGCCGGGGTTGGTGGTGAAGTACGGCGTACCGGACGCGGCCGTTGCGCCGTTGATCGGTGGCAGCAGGACGAGGTAGCGACCGGGGTTCGTGATGCCCCCGCCGCCGACCGTCAGCCCGAAGTGGTCGTGGGAGAACCAGGACCGGTCGTAGAGCATGTAGCCGATGAAGTACTGGTCGGGACGGGCCGCGCCGCCGTTGACGCATCGGACACCGCCGCCGCTCTCGCACCCCAGGTCGCCCGTGAACGAGAACGCCGCGCGATCGAAGAAGCTGCCCGGCCGGTCGTAGTACTTGAGGAGAAAGCTGTTGTCGCTGTGGATGCGCATCCGACTCGGCGCACCAAAGGTATCGAAGCCGTAATAGTCGTTCGTCAGTAGCGTCACCGATCCCGTCGGACGCCAGAGGATCTGCGTGCCCCACCCCGGCTGGCCGTTGAACATGCCGTACGACTGCCATCCGTTCACGAGCCAGAGCTCGACCTTGAGCTTCTGGCTCGGAAAGGTCTGGAGGCGGAGTCCGTTGAAGTACCAGGGCGTGTTCGCCGAGACGTACGACGGTTGGTACGCCCAGTTGTCGGCGTTGTAGTAGCTGAAGAGCCCGACGTACGAGAGGAAGATGCCGGCGTCCAGATTGATGCCGTTCCAGGCGTTCCAGTGGTACCCCCCGTACGCCTCCGAGACATAGCGATAGGCGTCGGCGAGATGCCCCTGCCCGCGGGCCGGGCTCGGGTCGCTCCGCGGCGTCAGCTGCGAGTACAATCCGAACTGCGTCATCACTCGGCCGCGTACCTGGTTGTAGTGAAAGTCTCCTCCGATCCCGAGCTGCTGGACCTGTACCTCGCTCGTGCGGCCCAGCTCGGCGGCGCCGTCGAGGGTGTGATCCTTGGGCCGGTTGAGATCGTTCACGTAGTTCCCGTCGAACCGGAACTCGGGCGTGAAGTACTTGGTGTCGAGCGGCGATGTATGAGCGCGGCTGTTCCCGTTCACCCACGTGAAGTCCGCGAACGAGAACGGCGCCGGTTTGGCTGCGCTGTCCCGGTGTGGCATCGCCGAGTCCGGCGCCTGGGCGCGGACGTCCGGCGGGGCAACGGCTACCACGAGCGCGAGCGCGGCCGCCCGCGCGGCGGAGAGCGGGACACGGAGGGTGACCGCGCGCGCGAAGGCGTGCGCAACGGCGCAGGAACGAGCGTGCATGATGGTCTCCGACCGTCCGAGTGAGGCCTACTTGGCCGAGGGTGCCGCACCGGACGGGCGCGGGACGGCCGAGTCGAGAGCGAGGTTGAGGAGCAGCACGTTGACCCGCGACTCGCCGAAGACGCCCGCATCGGGCCCTCGCGTATGCGATGCGACCAGCGCCCGGATGGCCTCGGCGGTCGTGGCGCGCGCGCGGGCGACCCGGGCGACCTGGAGCTCGGCGTTGGCCGGTGAGATGTCGGGGTCGAGTCCTGACCCGGAGGATGTGACCATGTCGGACGGGATATGCCCTCTGACCGCGCCCTCGCGTCGCACGACGCTGTCGACCGCCTGGGCGATGAGCGTGTCGGCGAGCTTGCGATCGGTCGGACCCTTGTTGGTCGCGCCGGAGGAGTCGGCGATATACCCCGAGCCGGCGGCCGAGGGCCGGGGGTGGAAGTAGCCCATCCCGGTGAACCGCTGCCCGATGAGGGCGCTCCCGATGACGCGCCCGTCGGCGCGCACGATCAGCGATCCGTCGGCCCGATGGGGAAACAGCACCTGCGCGAGTCCAGTAACGATCCCGGGATAGACGCCACCGGTCAGGACCATCAGGAGAAGCGTCAGGAGGACCGCGGGACGGAGCTGGTGTCGGAGCATGGAGGCCGTCAGACCAGGTGGACGGTCACGAGCAGCATGTCGATGAGCTTGATGCCGACGAACGGAATGATCACACCTCCGACGCCATAGACGAGCAGGTTGCGGCGCAGGATGGCCGCCGCGCCCAGCGGGCGGTAGCGGACACCGCGGAGGGCGAGTGGGATGAGAGCGACGATGATGAGGGCGTTGAAGATCACGGCCGACAGGATCGCCGATTGCGGAGAGTGGAGCCGCATGACGTTCAGGGCTTGCAGCGCGGGGAACGTCACCACGAACATCGCCGGGATGATCGCGAAGTACTTGGCGACGTCGTTGGCGATCGAGAACGTGGTCAGCGATCCGCGCGTCATGAGAAGTTGCTTCCCGATCTCGACGATCTCGATCAGCTTCGTGGGGTTGGAGTCGAGGTCGATCATGTTCCCGGCTTCCTTGGCCGCCTGGGTGCCCGTATTCATCGCCACGCCGACGTCGGCCTGCGCCAGGGCGGGCGCGTCGTTGGTGCCATCGCCCGTCATGGCCACGAGCCGCCCGCCGGCCTGCTCGCGCCGGATGAGCGCCATCTTGTCCTCCGGCCTGGCCTCGGCCAGGAAGTCGTCGACGCCGGCCTCCTGCGCGATGGCGGCTGCCGTGAGCGGGTTGTCGCCCGTGATCATGACCGTGCGGATGCCCATCGCCCGGAGGCGGTCGAACCGCTCGCGCATCCCGCCCTTGACGACGTCCTTGAGGTAGATCACGCCGAGGATGGCCGCCGTCTCGGTCTGCGTCTCGGCCACCACGAGGGGAGTGCCGCCCTGCCGGGCAATACGCTCCGTGGCCGCATCCAGCTCCGCCGGCACGGTGCCGCCGCGCTCCCGCACCCAGCGGGCGATCATGTCTCCGGCCCCCTTCCGCACCTGCACCGCCGACGGTAGGTCCACCCCGCTCATGCGGGTCGCGGCGCTGAAGGGGACGAAGGCCACCGGAGGGGCGGCGACCGCGACGGCGCCTCCGCGCCGGTCGGCCTCACCACCACCCTCGCTGAAGGAGCGGCCCCGCAGACCGAATCGCTCCTTGGCGAGCACGACGATGCTGCGCCCCTCCGGCGTCTCATCGGCGAGGGAGGCCAACTGTGACCGGTCGGCGAGGTACTCGACGGTCACGCCAGGCATCGGCACGAACTCGACCGCCTGCCGGTTCCCGAGGGTGATGGTGCCGGTCTTGTCGAGGAGAAGGGTGTTGACATCACCGGCCGCCTCGACCGAGCGTCCACTCATCGCGATGACATTCTGCTGGATCACCCGGTCCATGCCGGCGATCCCGATCGCCGACAGGAGGCCGCCGATGGTAGTCGGGATGAGGCAGACGAGAAGGGCGACGAGGGCCGGAATGCCGAGCGCGGTGCCGCTGTACATCGCGAACGGCTGGAGGGTGGCGACGGCCAGCAGAAAGACGATCGTGAGCCCCGAGAGCAGAATCGTGAGCGCGATCTCGTTCGGCGTCTTCTGCCGGGTGGCGCCCTCGACGAGCGCGATCATCCGATCGAGAAATGTCTCGCCCGGATTGGCCGTGATCCGCACGACCAGGTAGTCCGAGAGCACGCGTGTGCCGCCGGTCACCGCCGAGCGGTCGCCGCCAGCCTCTCGGATCACGGGGGCCGATTCGCCGGTGATCGCCGACTCGTCGACGGAGGCGACACCTTCGACCACCTCGCCGTCACCCGGGATGATGTCCCCGGGGGTCACGAGCACGAGCGCCCCGCGACGCAGCAGTGACGCCGGGCGGCTGACCACCTCGGTTTTCCGGTCGGCCGCCGGAATGCACCTGGCCTGTGTCTGCGTCCGCGCCTTGCGGAGTGTATCCGCCTGGGCCTTGCCGCGTCCCTCGGCCATCGCTTCGGCGAAGTTCGCGAACAGGGCCGTGAACCAGAGCCAGAGGGTGACCTGGAAGGTGAATCCGAGCCCGCCCTGGCCCTCGGCCACGTCCCGCACCAGCACGCCGGTCGTGAGCACGCTGCCGACGAGGACCACGAACATGACCGGGTTTCGCACCATGTGCCGGGGCGACAGCTTCACGATCGCGTCGCGGATCGCGCGCCGGACGATCGGCGGGTCGAGGAGGGGACGGGCGGTTGCGGCCATGGGTGGCGATGGTTAGAACAGGCGCCCGGCGTCCATCAGCAGGTGCTCGACGACCGGCCCCAACGCCAGCGCGGGGACGAACGTGAGCGCGGTCACGATGACGATCACGCTCAGGAGCAGCGCGACGAAGAGCGGCGTCGTGACGGGGAAGGTGCCGGCGGTTGCCGGTGCTGCCCGGCGCTCCGCCATGAACCCGCCGAGCGCGAGAACCGGCACCTTCATGGCGAAGCGGCCGAAGAGCATGGCGACGCCGAACATCGTGTTGTAGAAGGTGGTCGTGCCGGTGAGGCCCGCGAAGGCGCTGCCGTTGGTCGCGGCGGTGGAGCTGAAGGCGTAGAGTATCTCGGAGAAGCCGTGCGGGCCGGCGTTGTTCAGGCCCGCCAGTCCCGGCGCAGTCACGGCGGCCGTGGCCGTGAACGTCAGCACGACCAGGGCATAGACGAGGACGAAGAGCATCACGACGCGAACTTCCCGGCTCTCGATGCGCTTGCCGAGATATTCCGGCGTCCGGCCCACCATCAGGCCGGCAATGAACACGGCGAGCACGACCTCGGCGATCATGCCGTAGAGACCGGACCCCACCCCACCGTAGACCAGCTCCCCGAGCTGCATATTCACGAGCGGCACCATCCCGCCCAGGGGCGTGAATGAGTCGTGCATGGCATTGACGGCGCCGCAGGACGCGTCGGTCGTCACGGTCGCAAAGAGGGCCGAGCCCGCGATCCCGAACCGCACCTCCTTCCCTTCCATGTTGCCGCCGGGGTTGGTCGCGGTCGCGCTCACGTCGATGCCACGGGCGGCGTGAATCGGATTTCCCCGCGCCTCGGCCCAGTAGGTCACCGTGGTCCCGCCGAGGAACAGCAGGAACATCGCGGACCAGATCGCCCAGGCATGACGGCCGTTCGCGACCATCCGACCGAACATCGACACGAGGCCGGCCGGGACGATGAAGATCGCCACCATCTGGAGGAAGTTCGACCAGGGTGTCGGGTTCTCGAACGGGTGGGCGGAGTTCTGGTTGAAGAAGCCGCCGCCGTTCGTGCCGAGCTGCTTGATCGCTTCCTGGCTCGCCACCGGACCCATCGGCAGCGTTTGCACTCCGCCCTCGAGCGTCACCGCGTGGATGTACGGGTGGAAGTTCTGGATCACGCCCTGCTGCACGAACAGGAGCGCGAGCACGATCGAGAATGGCAGGAACACGTAGAGCGTGCCGCGGACGAGATCGACGTAGAAGTTGCCGATTCGTCCGGCGCTGCGCCGTGCGAGGCCCCGCACGAGGGCGACGGCGGCAGCCGCGCCGGCGGCGGCGGACATGAAGTTGTGGAACGCGAGCTGGGTCATCTGGCTCGCGTACGACATCGTCGTCTCGCCGCCGGGATAGGACTGCCAGTCGGTGTTGGTCGTGAATGATGCCGAGGTCTCGAATGCCTGGCGCGGGACGACGGCCGGGAGGTGGGCGGGGTCGAGTGGCAGCCGCTGTTGCAGGCGCAGGACGGCGTAGGTCACGAGCATGCCGACGGCGCTGAAGACCAGCAGCGACGCGGCGTAGCGCGTCCAGTGCTGGTCTTCGTCCGGGTCCACGCCGCCGGCGCGATAGAGCAGGCGCTCGACGGGGCCGAGCCACTGCATGGAGCCGTCGTACACGCGGACGAGATACCGGCCCATGGGACTCGTCACGGCCAGGAGCACGACCGAGAAGAGGGCGATCTGGACCCAGCCCGCGGCGGTCATCTCAGAACCGCTCCGGACGGAGAAGCGTGTACACGAGGTACACGAGGATCACGAGCGCGACGACGCCGCCGATGGCGGTCTCGGCGCTCATCGAGGATCCTGATCGTCAGCGGCGCGGTCCCGGCCGAGGAGCTCGAGTCCGCGGACGAACGCCAGCATCAGGGCGAAGAACGCGATCGTGCAGGCGACGTACACGGCGTCGAGCATGGGATACGAGCCTAACGGGCGGGGCGTGAAGGTCGCGTGAAGGCCGGCCGCGGCGCCCATAAAAAAGCGCTGAAAAAAGAGTGCGACGCGCGGCCCCGCGTAGGGGCGGCATTCATGCCGCCCGCGACTCGCATCCCGCACCGATGCCGGGCGGCATGTCGCGCCGTCCGCGTCCCGCGGCCACCAAAGGAACGGGTTTTTTGGATGGTGCAGGGGCAATTCGCGTCGCGAATTGCCCCTGCACCGGGGACAACCACGGCGGGCGCGACGCGGGTACCGCCGCACGCGCGGCAAACGTGCGCGCACCGTAGGGGCGGCATTCATGCCGCCCGCGACTCGCATCCCGCACGGATGCCTGGCCCGGCATTCATGCCGCCCGCCGTTCGCCGTTCGGCCCGTCATGCCGCCCGCCGTTCGCCGTTCGGCCCGTCATGCCGCCCGCCGTTCGCCGTTCGGCCCGTCATGCCGCCCGCCGTTCGCCGTTCGGCCCGTCATGCCGCCCGCCGTTCGCCGTTCGGCCCATCATGCCGCCCACCATTCGGCCCATCATGCCGCCCGCCGTTCGGCACATCATCCGCGCCGCGTCCCCGCGGCCCCTACGGTTGTGAATCGAGCGGGGTCGGGTCGAAGGCTTGGACGCGGAGGGTGAAGGTGCTGCCCCCACCCTCGCGGGGTGCGAGCGTGACCGAGCCGCCCTGGGCGGCGGCGAGGCTTCGCGCGATCGAGAGCCCGAGGCCCGCCCCGCCGACGTCGGGTGGCGAGGTCGCGGGGCGGTTGAAGGGCTGAAAGATCCGCTCGCGATCCGCCTCGGCGACGCCGACGCCGCGGTCGGCCACCTCGAATGCGAGCCAGGGTCCGTCGCGGCGGACGGTCAGGTCGACCGGGCAGGCGGGCGGCGAGTACTTGAGCGCGTTCTCGAGCAGGTTCACGAACGCGCGCAGCGTATCGGTGAAGTCGAAGCGCCCGGTGAGTGGCACGCCATCGGCCGGCACGACATGGACGCGCACCTCGCGGCCGGCCGAGCGGCCACTGATGCGCTGGAGCGCGGCCCCGACGAGATCCTCGGCGTCGTTTGGCACGGGCGGGCGAGAGGGACCGCCCGCCTGGAGGCGCGACAGATCGAGCAGGTTCTCGACGAATCGATTCAGGCGGTCGGCCTCGTCCTCGATCGTGCGGGCCCGCTCATCCCCGGTGCGCGCGATGGCGTTGGCCAGCGCCTTGATCGTCGTCAGCGGCGTCCGGAGATCGTGGGACACCGAGGCGAGCAGGGCATCCTTCAGGCGGTCGGCCTCGCGCAGCGCCCGGGCATGCTCGGCGTCCCCGGCGAGGCGGACGCGCTCGGCGCCGAGCGCCGCGTAGTACGAGAGCGCGCGGAGCACGCGGCGGTTGGCGGCGTCCAGGCGAAAGACGGGCGTGGCACCGATTCCGACCACGCCGACGACCCGGTCGCGGACCCGGAGCGGCAGATACAGCGCACGCACCGCGATCCCGCTCGGCCCGGGACCACCGGCTTTGCTCGGAGCGACGGGGACCTCGACCGCCGCGACATCGCTCCGAAGTGTCCCGGACGCGGCGGAGACGCGCCATGTGCCATCCGCGAGTTGCGCGGCCTCACCGCCGTGATCGGCCACCCATTGGACGAGGTCCCCGTCAGTGTGCGGTGGTGGAACGCTCGTCGCCTCCCTCCCCTCCCTCCCCTCCCTCCCGTCCCGATCGGGCGAGCGGTCGCGCGCCGGCGACCGGGCGCCGAGCATCACCGGCGCGCCCTCCCCCGGACGGAGATAGACCTCGCACCACTCGGCATCGACCGTCGCACGGATCACATCGGCGATCGCCGGCATGGCGTCTTCGGCGCGGACGGCGTTCAGCGTCTCGGCGCCGAGCACCGCGAGACGGTCGATCTCGGCAGCGCGGGCCCGGGCGATCTCGGCCTGGCGCCTCGCCTGATAGAGGAGTTGCGCCGCCACCGCGCTCGTCCCGAAGAACGCGACCAGCACCAGCCAGTCCAGCGGGTTGGCGACCAGGATCGTGCCATACGGGGGCAGGAAGAACCAGTCCAGCAGCACGAACGCCGCGCCGGCGAGCCCGAGGCCGAACGCGCGCCCCATCGAGGCACTCGCGCCCAGCACCACCAGCAAATAGACGAGGGCGACGTGCGCCTCCTGGAGACGCGCGCGGACCGTCAGCATCGCCGCCGTCACGACGATGAGGACAGCCATCCAGGCGGCCCCGCGGACCCACTGCGCGTCGAGTCTCCACGTCAGCCGGCGCCCGCGCGATCCCGCGCGATCCCGCGCTCGAGCGGGTCCGTCGCGCCTCGCTGCGCCCACGGCTCGCGCCCGGTACTGGAGGAGCGGCTAGGTACGCGGAGTGCGCTCGAACCGGTACCCGACGCCCGGCTCGGTGACGATCAGTTGGGGCCGCACGGCATCGGCCTCCAGCTTGCGCCGGAGGCTCCGCACGTAGACGCGCAGGTACTGCTGGGCATCCCCCGAGACATTGCCCCACACGGCACGAAAGAGCTGCGCATGCGTCATCGTCCGCCCCGCGTGCTCGGTCAGGGCGCGCAGCAGATCCCACTCCGTGCGGGTCAGGTGCACCGACACGCCGGCGCGCGAGACCGCCGGCACCGCGAAATCGATCGTGACGCTCCCGATGACGAGCAGTGCGGCCGCGTCCGGGCGCAGCGCCCCCGACGCGCGGCGCAGTTGCGCACGGACGCGCGCGCGCAGCTCGTCCGAGCTGAAGGGCTTGGTCACGTAGTCGTCGGCGCCGACGTTCAGGAGCGCGATCTTCTCGGCCTCCGAGTGGCGGGCGGAGAGAATGACGATCGGCACCGCCGTCCGCTGCCGCAGCGATCGGCAGGCCGTCTGCCCGTCGGCGTCCGGCAGACCGAGGTCCAGCACGATCAGGTCAGGCCGCTCGGCAATCGCGAGCGCGAGACCACCAGCGCCGGTCCCGGCTTCCAGGACCGTGGTCGTCTCCCCCTCCAGCGCCGACCGGACGACCCGCCTGATCTGCGGCTCATCGTCGATGACCAGCACCGTGGTCGGCCGCACGGTGGCGGAGACCGATGACGCCTCTCCGGTGTCATGCATGATCCGCCAAGATAGCGTCGGCGACGGGGCTCCGCTGCCGGGGTCGGCTCCGGGGGCCCCGCCGCCCGGTCCGGCTCGTGCCGCGGCGGTCGGGGTTGCCGCCGCGGAGCGGTGCCGGCGGCGCGGTCGACGGCGGGCGCAGGTACACGGCCAGGCGCACGGTCTGGCACAGCGTTCGCTCTGCGTAGTGCGATATGCCCATGCGCCGGTCCACCCCTGTGCTCACCACGCTCGCGATCGCCGGCGCGACGTACGCGCTCCGTGCCGCGCGTCGGCGGCGCCACCCGTTCTGGTTTCGCGGGCGGACGGCGCTCATCACCGGCGGCTCGCGCGGGCTCGGACTGGTGCTCGCCCGCCAACTGGCGGCCGCGGGGGCGAACGTGGCGATCTGCGCGCGGGATCCCGACGAGGTCGAGCGGGCGCGACGGGACCTGTCGGCCCGCGGGGCGGCCGTCTTCGGGCGGAGCTGTGACATCACGGACCCCGCGCAGGTCGCCACGCTCCTCACCGACACCGAGGCGACGCTCGGGCCGGTCGACATCCTGATCAACAACGCCGGCGTCATCCAAGTCGGACCGTTCGACGCAATGACCCTGTCGGACTTCGACGAGTCGATGCGCACGCACTTCTGGGGCCCGCTCCATCTGACGCTCGCGGCGCTGCCCGGAATGCGCGCGCGCGGCGGCGGGCGCATCGTGAACATCGCCTCCATCGGGGGCAAGATCAGCGTGCCGCATCTCCTGCCCTACTGCACGGGCAAGTTCGCCCTTGTCGCGCTGTCGGAGGGATTGCGGGCGGCGCTGGCGAGGGAGGGCATCGTGGTCACGACCGTGTGCCCCGGTCTCATGCGCACCGGGAGCCCGCGCAACGTGACGGTGAAGGGCGACCACCGCGCGGAGTACGCGTGGTTCGCGATCGCGGACTCCCTGCCCGTCGGATCGATGAGCGCCGCTCGGGCGGCACGGCGGATCCTGGATGCGTGCCGTTTCGGGCAGGCGGAGGTGTACCTCTCCCTGCCGGCCCGCGCCGCGGCGACCCTGCACGGCATCGCGCCCGGACTGACGACCGATGTCCTCGGGCTGGTCGATCGTGCGCTCCCGCGCACGACGGCGGGCGGCCGCCGGGGACGCTCCGGCGTCGAGAGCCAATCCGTGCTCGCCCCATCGCCGCTCACCGTCCTGTCCGACCGGGCGGCGCGGCGCAACAACGAAATCAGAACCCGGGAGGGTCCGTCATGACCACTGCCACCCGCACGGACACGGCGCTCATCGCCGAGCTCAACGACCTGATCCAACTCGACCACGACGCCGTGCAGGCCTATAGCCTCGCGCTCAGAGGGCTTCGACGCCGCGAGTACCAGGAGACGGTGCGGCGGTTTCGCGGCGATCACGAGCGCCACATCACGGAGCTCGCGGGGCTGGTCCGGGACCGGGGTGGCATTCCCGTCCATCTGCCGCACATCCCGACCGGCGCTTTCAAGCTCGCCGTGCAGGCGGCGGGAGCCGCGGGGGATGACCGGACGGTGATCCTGGCGTTCAAGACCAACGAGCGTCAGGTGCGCGACAAGTACCGCCGCGCGGCGAACCGGCACCAGGCGGGCGATGTGGCGGACGTCCTGCGTCGGGCCGCAGCCGACGAAGGGGGACACTACACCTGGGCGCTCGAGACCCTCGAGGACCTCGGGATCGCCCGTGACAGCGTCGTCGGACGGGCGGGTAGCGTGTTGGAGCGGGGGCATGCCGCCGTGGCCGACGCGGTGGAGGGGGTCGAGCGCCAGGCGATGGAGCGTGTGGAGGGCGTCCGGAGGGCGTGGTCGGCCCGACGGAATCCGATGCACGGCAAGCGCTGGGCGCGTACGGGTGCCGCGGTCAGCGGCGCCCTCGTCATGGCCGGTGTCGGGATCCTCGCGGCCCGCCTGCTGCGGACGCGGAAGACCCGGTAATGCGCCCAGTGCCGGGCCGTCGGTCACGGGGGGCGCGAGGGACGGGCCCCCGGCCGGCGGGAGCGCCCGCGCTCTCGCCGGCCGCGTGCGGGAGATCGCATGGTTGACATCACCTTTCAGCGACGTGACTACCGGAGTCCCCTGCCCTGGGTCATCGGGGTCATCGTCGTCCTGCTCCTCATCTGGCTGTTACTGGGGCGCAGTCGCGCGCCGGTGCAGCACCCCGGCAGAGTGAACAGCGTGAGCACCGGCGCGGTGGCCACACCACCGGCAGGGAACGCCGCCGCCCCCGCGACATCCGCGAGTCCCACGACACCGGCGAGCCCCGCGACGGGCCCCGGATCCGCGCGAGCGACGCCCGCGCCGTAACCGCGGCCGGGCCGGGGCGCGGTCGCTATACTTTCCGCGCGCATGGCCCAGCCGATCATCCCAGTCCGCGCGCCCGACGGGCGCCTGGCGCCGCCGCTCCCCCGGACCGCACCGCGGTGGGTGGACGCGGTGCTGTTCGGGCTTGTCGGGGCGTTCGCGTATGGGCTGATGCGGATCGCCACCCACTGGTCGGCGCCGCTCGGCTCCGGCACGCAGGTGGATCTGAGCCCCGTGCACCTGCCGCTCTACGCCGCGTATTCGACCCTGCGGATGACGCTCGCCTACCTGCTGGCGCTGGGGTTCAGCGTCGCCTACGCCAAGATCGCGGCCGCGAGCCGGCCCGCGGAACGGCTCATGATCCCCGTGCTCGACATTCTCCAGAGCATCCCGATCCTGTCGTTCATGCCCGGGGTCGTCCTCGGACTGGCGGCCCTCGTTCCGGGTCGCACCGTCGGGCTCGAGCTGGCCGCCATCGTCCTGATCTTCACCAGCCAGGCGTGGAACCTGGCGTTCAGCTTTCACCAGTCGTTGATGACGATCCCGCGCGACCTGAACGAAGCGGCAACGGTCTATCGCCTCGGGCCGTGGCGTCGCTTCACGCGGCTCGAGCTGCCGTTCGGGGCGATCTCGCTCATCGCGAACAGCATGATGAGCTGGGCCGGCGGATGGTTCGTCCTCACCGCCTCGGAGCAATTTGTCCTGGGCGCGAAGGACCTTCGACTGCCGGGCCTCGGCTCCTACCTCCAGGCCGCGGCCGACGCGGGAGACGCGCGGGCGACGCTCCTGGGACTCGCGACGCTCATCGCCGTCATCGTCTTGCTCGACCAGGTCGTCTGGCGGCCGCTCGTGGTCTGGTCCGATCGGTTCAAGTTCGAGCAGTCTGGTGGCGAGGAGGTTCCGTCGTCGCTGATCGGGGGGCTGCTGGCCGGCTCGGCGCTCGTCGACTGGGCCTACACGCGTCTCTGGCTCCGACTGTGGCAGTGGATGGACCGCGTCTTCGGGACCACGGCGTGGAACGGGCGATTCACGCTCCCCGCGCCGTATCGGCGCGGAGGCCGTCGGGCCGCCCTGGTCGCGCTCGCGGCCCTGCTGCTGGCGCTCACGATCTGGGGTATCGTCGCGGCCCTCCACGAGCTGGCGGGCCTGCCGTCGGTGGCCTGGCGGCTGGTGTGGGTGAGTGCCGGCGCGACCTTCGCGCGGACCGTGGTGGCGCTGGCGATCGCCGCCGCGTGGACGATCCCCGCCGGCGTGGCGATCGGGTTCAACCCACGCTGGTCCTATCGCGCGCAGCCACTGGTACAGATCGCCGCCTCCGTCCCGGCGAATACGATCTTCCCGATCCTGCTGCTCGTGCTGCTGTCGGTGCCCGGGGGCCTCAATGTCGCGTCGGTGCTCCTCATGCTCCTCGGCACCCAGTGGTACGTCCTGTTCAACGTGATCGCGGGGGCGATGGCGATCCCGTCGGATCTCCGCGAGGCGGCCGTCGTCTACCAGGTGAACGGGTGGCGACGGTGGCGGACGCTCATCCTGCCGGCCATCTTCCCGTACCTGGTGACTGGCATGATCACCGCCACAGGCGGCGCGTGGAACGCCAGCATCGTCTCCGAGTTCGTGATGTTCAAGGGACACAAGGTCATGACCGTCGGGCTCGGCGCGTTGATCGCCGACGCGGCGGACCGGGCCGACTTCCCTCTGCTCCTCGCCGGTACGCTCGTCATGGCTGCGATCGTCATCACGACCAACCGACTCCTGTGGCGGCGCCTCTATGCGCTGGCCGAGTCCCGGTACCGACTCGACTGAGGGTCCCGTGGCGACGCTCGCGGTCCCGGCCCTGACCCCCCCGCCCCGCGGCGGCGAGAGCCTGCTCGCCGCGGATGATGTGCGCAAGTACTACGGCGACGACCGCTCGCCGGTCCTCGACCACGTCAACCTCGAGCTCCGGGACGGGGAATTCGTCGCGCTACTCGGCCCGTCGGGATCGGGCAAGTCGACGCTCCTGCGCATCATGGCCGGCCTCATGCCGCCGTCGGAGGGACGGGTGCTCGTGCACGGCGAGCCGCTCCAGGGGCCCAATCCGCAGGTCGCCGTGGTCTTTCAGAGCTTCGCCCTGTTCCCCTGGCTCACGGTGCTCGACAACGTGGAACTGGGGCTCCTGGCGACGCCGCTCCTCCCCGCCGAACGGCACGCCCGGGCCGAGCAGGCGATCGAGCTGATCGGGCTCGCCGGCTACGAGGAGGCGTTTCCGAAGGAGCTGTCCGGCGGGATGAAGCAGCGCGTCGGCTTTGCGCGCGCCCTGGTCGTGCATCCGGAGGTCCTCTTCCTCGACGAGCCGTTTTCGGCCCTCGACGTCCTCACGGCAGAGAATCTCCGGGCCGAGCTCCAGGAGCTGTGGGCGGAGCGGTCGATCCCGACGCGCGCCGTGCTCATCGTGACTCACAACATCGAAGAGGCGGTGACGCTCGCCGACCGCATCGTCGTCTTCGGCGCGAACCCCGGCCATGTCCGGGTCGAGCTCCGGGGGCTGCCGGCGGCCGAGCGCCACGTCAAGAACGCGACCCGCGCGCACCTCGTCGACACGATCTATCAGATCATGACCAACCCCGATCAGGACGCGGCAGCCCTGCTCGAGCAGCGCCTGATGGCCGCGTCCCAGGCACCCGGGCGGACGACCGGCGGCGTGCGGGCTCGACGCTACCAGACGCTGCCGGATGTGAGCATCGACGATCTCACGGGGTTCGTGCAGTACCTGGCGACCGTCGGGGGCCGCGGTCACGTGCACGAGCTGTCGCGCGACCTCCAGATGCGCGCGGACGACCTGTTGGCCCTCGTCGAGGCCACCGATCTCCTCGGCCTGGCCGATCTCCAGAACCGCACCGTGCTGCTGACGCCGACCGGCCAGCGCTTCGCCGACGCCGATCTCGACGAGGAGAAGGCGCTGTTCCGGCAGATCGCGATCGAGCAGATCTCGCTGCTGCGCTACATCGTCCGCGAGCTGGAGACGAGCCCGACCCACACGCTCGAGGCGGAGCGCGTGCTCGACGATCTCGAGCACTCCTTCAGCAGCGAGGAGGCACGGCGCCAGTTCGAGACTGTCGTCGATTGGGGTCGGTACGCGGAGCTGTTCTCGTACGATGACATCGCCGGCGAGCTGCGACTCGACGAGGAGCACCGCATCACGGCTGACGGCTGACGGCGATCGGCTGGCGCACGTAGCGATCGACCATCGCCTCGGCGAAGTCGGCAAAGGCGGTGAGGTCCTTGGGCGGGCTCGTGTGATGCGGCCGCTTCCCGAGCGACGGCGGCGTGAAGCAGAGCGTGACGGTCGTGTCGAACTCGTCGAGCGCCTCCATCTGCCGATCGAACCAGTCCTGCGCGCCGGGCCGATACCAGTCCGCCCAGCTCAACCCGGTGCGCAGCTTGCGCACGCCGAGCCGGCGCAGCCACGACACCGCCGAGTCGAGGCGGTGATCCTCGAAGTGGAACCACTGACAGATGCCGAGCGCCGGATCGAACGCCTCGATCGCCGGCTTCGGGCTGCCATCCTCGCGGATGAGTCCCATGTAGAAGTGGCGATAGTATGCGCTGCCCTCCGCCTCGCGGTGCCGGGTCGTCGCCTCCCAACCGGCCGGGAGGTCGAAGAGGCTGTACCAGAAGATGCGCTCGGCGCGGCCGCGCAGCAGCTCCGCCGTGCGGGTGACCCCGAAGACCTGCACCTCGTCCGCTCCGAAGCTCGAGACGCCGACCTCCGTGACCCAGATCGGCAGCGACGTGACGGCGCGGATCTCGGCGAGCTTCTGCGGCCAGGCGCCGATCGGCCAGTGGTTCCAGTCGAGGGGGAACCCGTGGACGCCGACGATGTCGACCGCGGCCAGGACGCCCTGAGCGTCCATCCGGCGGATGAATGCCGGGTCGATGGGGGAGATTCCGCCCAGCACGAGCGGCAGCGCCGGTTGCATCGCTCGGACGCGCTCGGACGCGGCGATCGTCATGTGGCTGAAGTCCGCCCATTCTCGGTCGAGCTCGAAGTCCCAGTGCGACAGATTGTTCGGCTCGTTCCAGAACATCAGGGCTTCGATCACGCGGGCTCCTGTCGGATCATCGGGCCTCGGGCCACGGCTGCCCCGTCGCCGAGCACAGCTCGCGCAGCCCGGCCGGGGTGGCCCACACGCCGTCTTCCGTGGGCTCACACACGAACATCTCGTGACCTGGGCGCCCGGTCACGCGGAGGCCGCTCGACCGCAGCATCGCGACGACGGCCGGGTCGTTCGGCGCCCACCAGTTGGTCGCGTCCCCGGCGAAGGAATGCTCGATGAACGCCAGACGCGGCCAACCCGGTGCGCAGAACGCCTCGCGATCCATGATGTCGTGATCGCGCTCCGTGTCGGCGTGCACCTCATCACCCGGCATGGTGAGCGTCTGGCATACCATCAGTCGTCGCACCATGCGGGCGACGATGTCGAGGCCGAGCAGGGGGTACCTGAGGTGGTACAGGACGCCCATGAAGAGCACGAGGTCGTACCGGTCTGTCGTGTGCGCCAGCTCGTACACCTGCTGCTGCCGGAACTCGACGCGGTCGGCGAGCCCGAACTCCCCCGCCGCCCAACGCGCCTGGCGGAGGAACAGTGGCTCGACGTCGATGCCCGTGACGTAGGCCCCGCGGCGGGCGAGCTCGAAGGTGTAGAATCCCGCGTTGCAGCCGATGTCGAGCGCGTCCCAGCCGGAGAGATCATCGGGGATCCAGGGCGCCAGCTCGGCCCACTTGAACGCCGGGAAGTCGCCGAGCGGGTGGCGCGGCGCCGTCTGCGCCCCGTCGGGAAGATGCAGGTTGTGAAACCAGGGGCCGAGGTCGGCGATCTCCCGCCGCCGACCCTCGGAGGGCGCGGACACTTCGTGTTGGAGCAAGCTGGTCATCGTCATCCAGCCGCCCGGCCGACCCCGGCCAGGACGGCAGCCTCGGTGCGGGTAGACGGCGGCACCGACGCCTGGCGCCTGACCCCGAGCGCCTCGTACGCGTACGACTCGAGCTCCGCGGCCCGATGGTCGGCCGTATGCGCCGCCAGCACGCGACGCCGCGCGCGGGCACCGATGGCGCGCCGCTGCTCGTCGGGCATCTGCTGGAGGTACCGGAGGACATCGGTGGTCGATCGCGCCACGAGGATCTCCTCGTCGGGCGTAAACAGCGTCTCGAGCCCGGACCACCAGTCGCTGATGATGGGTGTGCCGCAGGCCGCGGCCTCGAACAGGCGCACGCTCGGTGAGTACCCGGCGGCGACCATGTCGGGGCGCGTGATATTCAGGGTGAACCGCTGCGCGGTGTAGAACGCGCGGTGCTCGCGCGGGGGGCAGTGCGCCTCGTGGCAGACGTTGCGAGGCCAGCGGAGCCGGGCCGGGTACTGGGCACCGACGACGGCGAACCGACCGGCCCGCCACGCCCGCGCCGGGGCGAGCAGCAGTCGATCGAGCGCCGGCTGGCGATCCCGACTGTACGTCCCCATGTAGGCGAGATCCCACGCCGCGGGGCCGCGGGCGGGGCGATAGACGGTCTCGTCGACCGAGCAATAGAGCGCGCGCGCTCGTCGGGCACCGAACTCGCGCTCGAGCCGCTCGAGGGTCGGCCCCCCGGTGAACGAGAGGTACAGATCGTAGCGCCGCACGAGCGCGCCGGAGATGTACTCTGCGTCGCCGCCGGCGAGACGCGCGAGCGTGACCGGCGTATCGATGTCGTAAAACGCGGTCGCGCCACGAGCCGTCCGCAGCACCCAGCGTCCGATCGCGGTCCCCTCCGGCACGTACGAGCCGACGACGACGAGATCCGCATCCCGCACGGCGTCGGCGTATCGCATCAGATCGTGGCGGTCGGCGTAGAGCACCGTCCGACCATACGGCGGGTGCGGCAGGTCGCGGTTGTCGGCATACCAGGGCATATCCCGCTCGAGGAAGAGCACCCGGTGGCCACGGCGGACCAGTCCCCGCACCAGCCCGCGATAGGTCGTGGCGTGGCCGTTCCCCCAGGACGAGGTGATCGACAGCCCGAGCATGACGATGTCCAGCGGCGTCTCACTCACGGCCGCGCCTCCGCGGCGGCCGTGCTCGCGGCCGGCCGCGATGCAGGCGCTCGCCCGGCGCCGTGTCGAGGCGCGCCGTGACCGCCGGGGCGCTCGACGCCCAGGACGGCGTCGATCTGAGCGGCGCGATGTTCGTACGTGTGTTCGTTCAGCACCCGGCGGCGGGCCGCCGCGCCGATCGCCCGCGCCTCCCCGGGGCCCACCTGCTCGACGTGGGCCGCAACCCCGGCGCCGTCCTCCGCGACGAGCACCTCTCGCCCCGGCTCGAGAAAGAGCTCGATCCCCGCCCACGCGTCGGTGATGAGGCAGGCGCCTGCGCCGGCGGCCTCGAAGACGCGGGTCGGGGGCGAGAACCCGTAGCGGGCCATGCTCTCGCGGTTCACGTTGAGCACCATCCGTGGCGTGCAGTTGAACGCGTTGTGCTCGGCCGTGTAGACGTGCCCGATCGCGCGGACATTCGCGGGGAGCGGCTTGTCATCCCACCCGCTTCCACCGAGCAGGCACTGCCGGTGCGGCAGCCGCGCCGCGGCACCGAGGAAGAACTCCTCCACGCGCGCCTCGCGGTCGGGCAGCCGGTTGCCGAGGAACCCCAGATCGGCGGCGAAGCGGGGATCCGGGGCCACCGGATAGTGCGTCGTCGGATCGAGCGCGTTGTAGACGGGGACGCACGTCCGAGCGCCGAGCGCGCCGTAACCACGGACCACCGGGTCGCCACCGCCGTAGGTGAAGACGACGTCGTAGCGGGGTACGAGGCGCCGGAAGGGGTCGGCGGGACATCGCCCGACACGCTCCAGCGTGGCAGGGGCGTCGACGTCCCAGTACGCGACGAGCGCTCCCGGGCGGCGCAGGTCCAGCACCGCGCGCTCGAGCAGCTCATCGGCGACGCCAACCCCGCTCGCCTTGACGATGAGATCCGCGCCGCGTCCCGCCTCGACGGCGGCGAGCACGGACGACTCGTGATCGGCATTGTAGACGACGACCCGCGCCCACGGCGGATCGGGGATGTCGCGGTGTTGCTGCCTGCCGTAAGCATCGGGCTCGTAGAACGTCACCCGGTGCCCACGCTCGGCGAGCGCCCGGACGACGCCCCGGTAGTACGTCGCGGCACCGTTCCAGTAGGCGGAGACGAGACTGGAGCCGTAGAAGGCGATCCGGAGACCCGTGTCCATCAGGGCGCTCCCACGGCCCGCCCCGCGCCGCCCGTGTGGGACAGCGCCGCGGGCGCCGGCCCCGTCAGCGCTTCGACGATCCGCAGCAGCTCGTCGACACGGTGCCCGCAGGTGTGGCGGGCCATGATGGCGGCCCGGCCCCGAGCGGCCACCTCCTGTGCCATCGCCGAATCGTCGCGGAGCACGCGGAGGTGCCGCCGCATCTGATTTCCCGACATCGCGATCAGATAGTCGGATCCGGGCGAGAACAACCCCTCGGCGTCGTCCCAGGGCGCCGACACGAGGGGAATGCCGCAGGCGAGTGCCTCGAAGACGCGAATCGTCGGGATGCCGGGAAGGCACCGGGCATAGGCGCGCCGTGGGACGTGCACGGTCATCGCGTATCGGGCGAAGCGGCACGGCACCTCGAAGTTCGGGAGCCACCCGCCGTACGCGATCGCGGCGTCCGCGAGGGCACGCCGCGCCTCGGGGGGATACCGGACGCCGTGCACCATGGCGCGGAGCCCGAGCGCGCGCGCCGGCTCGATGAGAAATTCGTGCAGCTCGGCCGAGCGCTCGCCGTCACCCCAGTTCCCGATCCACACGAGATCGCCCGCGCGCTCCGCCCGGTCGCCGTCCGGAACTGGACGAAAGACGCGGACATCGGCCGCCTCGTGCCACGTCCACGCCCGCGCCGCCCATCCGGCGAGCAGGTACCGCTCGCGGATCACCTCGCCGAAGGTCAACGCGCCGTCGTATTCACTCAAGTCGTATCGGGCCATCTCGGCGGGCGCCGTCGCCGAGCGGTGGTGCGTGTCGTGGAAGAGCAGTCGGTACGCAGCGCCGGTGGCGGCGCGATGGGCGCCGATCCGTGCCACCAGGGAATGCGCGTTCCACTCGTGGACGAGCACCAGGTCGGCGGTGCCCAGTGCCGCATCGAGGTCCAGGGTCGCGGGGTCGAACACGACACTCCGGAACCGGGGACCGGCGAACGCCGGATAGGCAGTCCGATAGCGCTCGAGCGCGCCGGGACCCTGGTCGGCCACGAGGTTGGCGGCGCTCCACGCGTCGGCGGGCTCGTAGACCGTCACCCGATGACCACGGGTGAGCAGCTCGGTCGCGACACCGCGGAGAAAATGGGCGTTGCCGTGGTTCCAGTCCGATCGCAACGAATGGTAGAACATCACGACGTGCACGCCATATCCTCCCGGGATGGTGCGACCGGGCGCGGCGCGTCGGTCCCGCGCGCGCGCCCGAGCCGGCCGTAGACTGCTCGGTACGCCGTGGCAGCCCGGGCCAGGTCGTACCGCGCCGCGTGGATGCGGGCCGCCCGGCCCAGGGCGCGGCGGTGGGTCTCGTTGGCGATCAGCCCACGAATCGCCCGGCGGAGGGCATCGTGGTCGTCCGGCCGGACGAAGACCGCGCACCCGGACCAGAGCTCGCGGAGGCTTGGAATGTCACCCAGCACGAGCGCGCACCCCGCGAGCGCCGCTTCGACGACCGAGAGGCCGAAGGGCTCGTAGCGTGCGGGGAGGACGTAGATCGAGGCCCGGTTCATCCACGCCGCGAGCCCGTGTGCATCCAGCACGCCCAGGACGCGTGCAGGGCCGCCATCCCCCGGGGCACCCCCCGCCTCTGGCGCAGTGGTGCCCGACGCCCGGCCGGGGATCGGCGATGCCGCAGTCGGGCCGGCGACGTAGACGGGCCAGGGCAGATCGGGCGCGATGGCGGTGAGCGCCGCGACATTCTTCGCCGGATCCCAGAGACGGCCGGCCGTCAGGACGAACGGCTCCTTGATCGCCGGCCGCAACCCGTGCGCGCTCCGCCCGTTGTGGATCACGCACGCCCGCCGCACCGGGCCGTACTGCGCCTGGAGGGCGTCGAGCATCGCGGCGCTCGGCGCCACCACGAGATCCGCCGCACGGAGTCCCGCGAGGACGGCCGCGCGGTATCTGTCCCAGTCCGGCGGCGCCGGCTCGCCGTGGACCGCCGCCCACCAGGACAGCACGCACGAGTGTGCCACGCAGAGCACGGGACAGTCCCAACCCCGCGCGGCGTGCGTGTACCCGTTCAGGTGCACGACGTGGGGACGCACCGACCGCGCGAGATCGCCCAACCATTCCCCGGCTCGCGCCAGGTCGTCCCACGGGTCGGGCATCCACTCGAGGCGGAAGGGCGCCACGTGCAGCCGGAGATTTGGCACCGATCGGGCTTCGCGCTCTCGGGCCTCGGACGGCGGCGGCCCCATCACCGCGAGCGTCACCTCCACGCGATGCGGGACGAGCGCGGCGGCGAGATCGACGGCGTAGCGCCAGACGCCGCCCACGGCATCGGCCGTCATCAGGACCCGCATCACGGGCGTGCTGCCGGCGCGGACCCGGACGCCGGGCTCACCGGCCATACACCGCATCGAGCGCCGCGGCCGTCGGGATCAGACAGGCGACCGCCGGATCGAAGCCGCGTGCGCGCCGGGTGCCGGCGGTCACCCTCGGGTCCGACCGACCGCCCCCGAGCGCCTCGGCCCACGCCACCGCGGCGCGGCCGCCCCACGCATCCGGCGGGGCACTCAGCTGGTGGGACCTGGTTCCGTCGTATCGTTCGGCGACGAAGTCGTAGAACGACCCGTCGACGTTGTGCAGGGCGGCACCGCCGTGGGTCCCGTGGAACGACGCCGAAATCACCGCCTCCCGCCCCGCTGCCAGCCGCCATGAGCACGCGAGGCGGACCGTGGCGCCGGTCTCCAGATCCAGTTGAGCCACACCGAAGTCCTCGACCGCGGCCGTTGGCAGCTCGAGCGGGCGCCCCTCCGCGAACAGGCGACTCGCCACGCGACCGACACTCGGGAAGTCGAGTGTCCACAGCGCGAGATCGAGCAGATGGATGCCCAGGTCGATCACGCACCCGCCGCCGGAGCGGATCGGGTCGTAGAACCACGACTTGTCCGGACCGTAGGCGTTGTGGAAGACGAGGTCGACGGCGAAAATCGACCCGACCGCTCCCGAGCGCACGACGTCCCTGACGCGCCGCGCGGCGTCCGTGTACCGGTAGGAGAGATCGACCCCGAGGAGGCGATCGGCCGCCCGCGCGGCCTCGATCACCCGCCGTGTCTCGGCGGCGGTGCGCGCGAGCGGCTTCTGGCAGAACACCGCGAGTCCCCGCTCGAGCGCAGTGATCGACTGCTCGGCGTGCAGCGCGCTCGGCGTCGCGATCACCACGCCATCGACCCCCGCCTCGCGCGCGGCCTCGAGCGCGGCCTCGAACGACGACACGATCGATGCATCGGGCGCGACCGCCGCCGCGGCGGCGGCTGCCGCCGGATCGGGATCGGCGATGACGGCGGCCACGCCCGCCCCGCTTCGGATCACCGACTCGAGTCGGTGTCGCCCGATCCAGCCGGTGCCGACAAACGCCAGGCGCGGGAGGCCGAGCGCCCGAGGGACGGTCGGGACCTCCTCAAGAGCGGCCCCGTTCATGTGAGCACCAATGCCTTGAGGAACCCGTGCGGTCGGTCGGCCGCCATCTGTAGCGCAACCCCGACCTCGTCGAGCCCGAACCGGTGCGTGTACAGGGGATCCGGGTCGAGGGCGCCACTCGCCACCAGGGCGACCGCGCGCCGGATGCCGTCCACGTACCGGTGCGGGTCGCGCTCGTGCGCGTTGATGACGTCGATGCCACGCCAGTTCCAGAGCTGCATGTCGATCTGCCGGTGCCCGTCCTGGTGGTAGCCGGCAATGACCAGCCGCCCGCGCTCGCGCGTCAGTGGCGCCGCCAGATCGAGCCCCTCCTGACGTCCCACGGCCTCGATCACCCGGTCGCAGCCGCGTCCCCCGGTGAGCTGCTCGACCCGCCGGACCACCGCCGCCGGATCGTCGGTCGCGAGCACCTCGACCGCGCCCGCCACGCGCGCGATCTCTCGAGCGAACGGCCGGCGAGAGATCGCGATCACTCGTGCGCCGGCTCCGACCGCGAGCTGGACGAAGAGGGCGCCCAGAAACCCGATGCCGATGACGGCCACGTCCTGACCCGCCTGAACATCGCTCCGGCCGAACGCGTTCACGGCACACCCGAGCGGCTCACCGGGCAGCGCGCGGGTGGCGAGTGCCGCAGGAATCGGGACGACGGCATCGGCGGCCGCGATGTCGTAGTCGGCGAACGCGTGATAGGAGAGGGCGGCGACCGGCGTGCCGATGGCGAGCCCCGCCACGCCCGGCCCCACCGCATCGATGACGCCCCACCCCTCGTGCCCGGGCGCGCCGGGCGCCGACGGATAGGTGAACCAGGGCCGGCCCTCCCACACCGGGATGCTGGAGGCGCACACGCCGCAGCCCGTCAGTCGGACCCGCACGTGCCCGCGCCCGGGCTCCGGGGGCTCGAGCGCGTCGGTTCGCATCGTGTGCGGGGCGACCAGCACGGCCGCGCGCGGGTGCGCGGACGCGCGGGTGCGCGCCGAGGGGACGGCCTCGGCCTCGTGCGTCGTGACGCCCATCACGCCGCTTCCTCGGCTGCCGCGAACGATGCCTTCGCCGCGGCACCCGCGGCCGCAGCGACGGCGACACCCACGCTCGCATCGGCGCGCGGCCGGTGACGGAGCAGCCAACGATAGAGTCGACCGACTCCAGCCTGCACGCTGACCCGGGGTGCCCAGCCGGTTGCCGCCTGGAAGCGCCGCGTATCGGAGACGTAGTAGCGCTGGTCGCCGGTGCGCCACTCGCCGAAGGCGAGGTCGGGGCGCTCGCCGTGCAGCACCGCGATCAGATCGAGCAGCTCGAGCAGACTCGTCGTGTGCGCCGGGCCCCCGCCGACATTGAACGCCCGACCCGACGTGCGGTCGAGGTGCGCGAGCGCCTGGAGGAACGCGTCCACCAGATCATCGACGAAGAGCACATCGCGGACCTGACGACCGTCGCCGTAGAGCGCGATCGGCCGCCCCTCGATCGCCTGGACCAGGAAGTGAGCGAGCCACCCCTGATCCTCGGTCCCGAACTGGTGCGGCCCGTAGATGCAGCTCATGCGAAAGACGACCGTGCGCAAGCCAAACGAGCGGGCGTAGTCGAGCACGTACTGATCGGCCGTCCCCTTGGAGCATCCATAGGGGCTGTGGAAGTCCAGAGACCGATCTTCGGCGACGCCAGCGCCGTGCGCCCCCCGGTCGACCGGCTCGTAGCGCGTCGAGCCACGCCGCAGCGCGATGTCGTCGAGCGCGCCGTAGACCTTGTTGGTCGACGTGAAGACGAGCGGGGGCGGGTCCGTCCGGGTCCGAAGCGCCTCGAGCACGTTGAGCGTGCCGCCGGCGTTGACCTCATAGTCGTGCGCCGGATCCACCAGACTCGTCGTGACGGCGACCTGTGCGGCAAAGTGGAAGACCTGCGACGCGCCCGCAACCGCGTCCCGGACCGCGTCCCGGTCACGAATGTCGGCCTGCCGGAGGGCGAGTCGGCCACCATGGGTCTTCCGGAGCCAGTCGACGTTGTGGTGCACGCCGGCCCGCGAGAGATTGTCGTAGAGGACGACGGTCTGGCCCGCCGCGAGCAGGCGGTCGGCCAGGTTACACCCGATGAACCCGGCCCCGCCGGTGATCAGGGTGTACCCGCGTTGGTCCGGGCTCATACGGTAAGCCCCCGCGTTGCGAGGGCTTCGCTGGCCTCGGCCACTCGATCGTCGGCCTGCTGTCCCTCGAGCCATTCGGCCAGCTCGAGCAACCCGTCGTCGAACGAGACTCGTGGGTCGTACCCGAGCACGGCCCGGGCATGGTCGATATCGGCCACGCAGTGGCGGATATCGCCGACCCGGTATTTCCCCGTGATCTCCGCGCCGATGTACTCGCGGCCCATGACTCGCGCCATCCGGTCGGCGACCTCGCGGATCGTGATCGCGCGGCCGCTGCCGACGTTGAAGACATCGCCGTCGAGCCCGGGTGTGGCGATCGCCAGGCGGAACGCCCGCGCCACATCGCGCGCAGCCACGAAGTCCCGCTGCTGGAGACCGTCCTCGAAGATCGTCGGCGGGCGGTCGTTGAGGAGACGGGAGGCGAAGATCGCGAGGACACCGGTGTACGGATTGGAGAGCGCCTGGCGAGTGCCGTAGGTGTTGAAGAGCCTGAGCGCCACCGCCGGGATCCCGTAGGCGCGGCCCACCATCAGGCAGAGCCGCTCCTGGTCGTACTTCGAGAGCGCGTAGACCGAGGCGATCGCGGGGACCTTGTCCTCGGGTGTCGGGATCGGCTCGAGGATCGTCCCGCGGGCGTCTCGCACCTCCCACTCGGCGGCTCGGAGCTGCGCCAACGACCGCTCGGGCGCGGCCGTCCGGCGGCCGTCCAGCGTCCTGTACAGGCCTTCGCCGTAGAGGCTCATACTGGAGGCGACAACGAGACGCTCCACGGGGCGCTCGATCAAAGCCTCGAGCAGGATCGCGGTGCCGAGGTCGTTCACCGCGGTGTAGTGCGCGACCTCGTACATGCTCTGTCCGACTCCGACGGCGGCAGCCAGGTGGCAGACGACGTCGATGCCGCGAAGCGCGCGTCGAACGGCTGCGGGATCCCGCACATCGCCCACGACCAGCTCCACGTGTGGGTCCAGGTAGCCGGGGCGACCGCCGCCACTGCCGTGAACCTGTGGCGACAGATTGTCGAGCGCCCGCACGCGGTACCCGTGCTCCAGTAACTCATCGGCCAGGTGCGAGCCAATGAATCCCGCCCCGCCGGTGATCAACACGTGTTGCATCGCGTCCTCCCGTAAGGCTTCGGCCATCCGTGCGGGCGCCTGCCGTGTCGACTCGGTGTGGCGTGAGTCGCCCGCTTCGATTCGCACGTGACGACGCAGCGCATCGACCTCACCGTCCCCGCCCAGGCGTGATCGCTCGGTTTGCATCGGACGTGCCGTCGGTCGGGTCCGGCGCGCGAGACGGGGCGGCTGCGCCCGTCACCACCGGGCCGGGCAACTCGCAGGCCGCCAGTGGACGGGGTCGCGGAAATTCGTGCCGACCCTCACTCGGGTCCCGTTGCCCGGGCCGCCCCGTCGAGTCGTGACGGCGGCGGCTGTGATGCGTCCTGGGCCGTGGTGAGCAGTCGGACTGACGGTGCCTGCGACGGAGGCGGCAGGCGAGCGGTCGAACGCGCAGCGGCGTTCGTGCGCCCGCATCGGCGCCAGATTGCGGCGGTGCTGGGATTGGCGCTCGTGCTCGCCATCTGCAACGCGGCCGAGCCGCTCGTCATGCGGCGCCTCTTCGACACGCTGGCGATCGGCCGCGGGTTGACGGCGCTCGGCTGGACGACGGTTGGGCTGGTCGGTCTCGAGGCGATCCGTGCGACGGTGGGCCGGCGGGTGAACGTCGGGACCTGGACCGTGCGCCTCGCCCTCGACTTTGCCGTGCGCGAAACCCTCGTGACGAAGCTCGGCGCGCTCCCGCTCGCCTACCACCAGCGCGAGCGCGTCGGCGGCACGATCACGAAGCTCAACCGCTGCATCACGGAGTTCGTCGCCGGCGTTTGCGAGGTCGCGTTCAAGCTCCTCCCGACGGCCGTGTACCTGGGGCTGGCGGTCGTCGCGATGGCGCGCATGGAGTGGCGCCTGTCGCTGCTCGTTCTCCTGTTCGCCCCGATCCCGGCGCTCATCGCCGCTCGGGCGAGCCGGGTGCAGACGCGGCGTGAGCGGATGCTCGCGACCCTCTGGACACGGCTCTACGCCCGGTTTGCCGAGGTGCTCACGGGCATCGTGACCGTCAAGGGCTTCGCGATGGAGGGCGCCGAACGCGCGCGATTCCTTCGCGCCACGACCCGCGGCAACGGGATCGTCCGGCGCGGGGTCACCACCGACTCGTGGATCGAGACGTGGCAGGGCCTCGCGACGACGTTGGCGCGCATCTCGGCCCTCGCGTGGGGGGGCGTGCTCGTCTATCGGGGCGAGATCACCCTGGGCACGTTGATCGCCTTCCTCGGCTACATCGCCGGATTGTTCGGGCCGGTGCAGGGCCTCACGACGATGTATCAGACTTCGCGCCGGGCGCTGGTCGCACTGGAGCAGATCTTCGACATCCTCGATCAGCCCGGGGACGCGGCCGACGCCGTTGACGCTCGGCGCCTGGGTCCGATCCGGGGCGACGTGACCTTCCGGAACGTGTCGTTCGCGTACCCCACGGGCGACCTCGTCCTCGAGGACGTCACGCTGCACATCGGAGCCGGGGAGTCGATCGCGCTCGTCGGACCAAGCGGGAGCGGCAAGACCACACTCCTCATGCTCCTCCAGCGCTTCTACCTGCCGACTGCCGGCCACGTCAGCATCGATGGAGTCGACATCGCCGGAGTGGCCCAGGAGTCGCTTCGCGGGCAGTTGGGCGTCGGGTTCCAGGACGTGCACCTGTTCCACGACACCGTGTGCGCCAACATAATGTATGGGAGCCCACAGGCTACCCGCGCCGAGGTCGAGGCTGCCGCCCGCGCGGCGAACGCGCACGACTTCATCGTGCAGTTGCCGGACGGATACGACACGGTGCTCGGCGAGCGCGGCGCCGGGCTCTCCGGCGGGCAGCGTCAGCGCGTGGCCATCGCGCGCGCGGTGCTCCGCCAGCCGCCGATCCTGCTGCTCGATGAGGCGACCTCGGCGCTCGACGGGCCGACGGAGACGGCCGTCCGCGACGCCGTGACGCGACTTTCCCGGGGCCGGACCACCATTGTCGTCGCCCACCGCCTCTCGACGATCATGAACGCCGACCGGATCGTGGTCATGGAGGCCGGGCGCATCGTCGCCATCGGGACGCACGCCGATCTCGTCCGCGATTGCGACCTCTACCGGCATCTGTTCGCGACCGCACTGGCCGAGGCCGAGGACGAGGCCGCGGTCTCGACGGTCGAGTCGCTTCAAAGCGCAGCCTGATCGCCCGAGCGGGCGGCCGCCGGGTGCCGCCCGCCGCCTGACTCGACGGTTCGAGCGGCGCGGTCACGCGACCTGGCTGGCTTATTGCGCAGCACGTCGGCCGGCGATGAAACTCGTGATCTTTGGGCTCTCGGTCAGCTCGTCGTGGGGAAATGGGCACGCAACGATCTGGCGTGCACTCACAGGCGCCCTGGCTCGCCGGGGCCACCAGGTGATCTTCTTCGAGCGCGATGTACCGTACTACGCGGCGCACCGCGACCTCACGACGTTGGCGCACGGCGAGCTGTGCCTGTACGACTCGTGGCCCGATGTCCGCTCGAGCGCGGCCCGGCACCTCCGCGAGGCGGACGTCGGAATCGTCACCTCGTATTGCCCGGACGGTCCCGAGGCCTCGGCGATCGTCCTCGGCGAGTGCACCGGCGTGCGGGTGTTCTACGACCTCGACACGCCGGTGACGCTGGCCCGACTCGGCGCCGGCGAGCGAGTGAGCTATCTGCCAGCCGACGGACTGGGTGGATTCGACCTCGTGCTCAGCTACACGGGCGGCCGCGCACTGAGCGATCTCCAGACGCGGCTTGGTGCACGACAGGTCGCACCGCTCTACGGCGCGGTCGACCCGACCGTGCACCGACCCGCGCGGCCGAGCGGGGCACCGCGCGCCGATCTCTCGCACCTCGGCACCTACGCGGAGGACCGGCAGCCGACCCTCGACGCGCTCTTCATCGCGCCGGCGCGCCGGCTCCGTTCGCGGCGGTTTCTGCTCGGGGGCGCGCAGTACCCGCAGGCGTTCCCCTGGACCGAGAACATCTACTTCCGGCGCCACGTCCCCCCGGCCGAGCACCCGGTGTTCTACGCCGACTCCGCGCTCACGTTGAATGTCACGCGGCGGGCCATGGCCGCGATGGGGTACTGCCCGTCAGGACGGCTGTTCGAGGCCGCCGCGTGCGGCGTCCCCCTGCTGAGCGATGTGTGGGAAGGGCTGGACGCCTTCCTCACGCCCGGACGAGAGATTCTGATCGCGACGACGACCGAGGAAGCCATCGAGGCGATCGAGTCGCCGCCCGAACGGTTGGCCGCGATCGCCGAGGCGGCGCGCGAGCGCGTGCTGAGCGACCACACGGCCGAGCGGCGCGTCGTGGAGCTGGAAGGAATCCTCGAGAGCGTCCGCCACGGTGGCGAGGCGAGCCCGGAGCTCGCCGAGACGGCGCGCTGACGATGTGGGGGATCATCCCCGCGGCGGGCGTCGGGAGCCGCATCCAACCGCTGGCGTTCTCCAAGGAGCTGTTGCCCGTGGGGAGCCGGGTCGACGATGGCGTCGAGCGCCCGCGCGCGGTGAGCGAGTACCTGGTCGAGCGCATGATCGTGGGTGGCGCAACGAAGATCTGTTTCGTCGTCTCGCCGGGGAAGACGGACATCCTCACCTACTATGGCGGCGGCGTCTGCGCGGCTCACATTGCATACACCGTCCAGTCGCGCCCCGCCGGGCTCTGCGACGCGATCTTCCGCGCGCTGCCGCTCGTGGGCGCCGAGGAGTCGGTCGTCATCGGGCTCCCGGACACGATCTGGTTCCCGACCGACGCCCTGCGCGACCTCCCGAGCGACCGGCTGGCGTTCCTCCTGTTCCCGGTCGATCGCCCGGAGCTGTTCGATGCGGTGAGAACGGGCCCGGACGGCGCGGTGCAGGCGATCGAGGTGAAGACGCCATCGCCGTCGACCTCCTGGATCTGGGGCGCGTGCCGCATGCCGGCCGCCGTGCTGAGCGACCTGCACGTGCTCTGGGAGGAGCGCGAGGAGCGCGACGAGTACCTGGGCACACTCGTCAACGCCTACCTCGCGGGGGGCGGACGAGCCGTGGGAATCAAGCGCGGCACCGCCTACGTCGACGTCGGGACGCTGCACGGCTACCGCGAGGCCATCGCCCTCCTGCGGACGGCGGCAGACGATGCGACCCGTCTCCCATGGCGCGTCAACTCCACCCGCTCGAGCTCCTGGGCGCAGGCACCGGCCCGGTAGCGGTCGTCGTCGCGCACCCGGACGACGAGATCATCGGCGCCGGTCACCTGTTACGATCGCTCCCGGACGCTGTGATCATCTACGTCACCGACGGGGCGCCGCACGACATGGCGGATGCACGCGCGGCCGGCTGCATGACCCGCGAGGCCTACGCCGAGCGACGGCGGCGGGAGCGGGCAGCCGCCCTGACCGAGGTGGGACTGGGGCCGGACCGCACGCGGGATCTCGGGGCCGTGGACCAACAGGCGTCGTACGAGCTGAGCGCGCTGGCGCTCCGGCTCCGCGCCACGCTCGACGCGCTGCGCCCGGCGGCCGTCCTGACGCACTCCTACGAAGGAGGTCATCCCGACCACGACGCGACGGCGTTCATCGTGCACGCCGCCGCCGGGCCGCAGCTCGGGTCGAGCCGGCGTCCGACCACACGTGGCGGTGCGCCTCCGATCATCGAGCTCACGTCCTATCACGCGAGCGGCGGTCGGCGAGTCGTGGGCGTGTTCATTCCCCATCCGGCGGCCGGACCGGAAGTGTCCCTGGCGTTGACGGCGGCCGCGCGCCGCCGGAAGGCACGTCTGTACGCGTATCACCGGTCGCAGATCCGCGTCCTCGCGGACTGCCAGGTGGACGTGGAGCGGTTCCGGCGGGCACCGGCCTACGACTTCAGCCGGCCGCCGCACGCCGGCGTTCTCTGGTACGAGCGCTTCGGGTGGGGGATGCCCGGCGGCGGCCGCCAGTGGCGGGCGTTGGCCGCGGCTGCGCGCGCCGAGCTGGGCCTGGTACGGTCGGATGGAGGCTCGCCGTGAAGGCGCGATCCGCGGGCGCCCCGCGCACGGTCCTCAGCGTGGCGTACCCGTTCGCGGCCGTCGGCCCCGATGCGGTCGGCGGAGCCGAACAGGTCCTGGCCGGCCTGGACGCCGCGCTCGTGCGCGCCGGGCACCGCTCGATCGTGATCGGGTGCGACGGCTCCCGGCCCGCCGGACGGCTGGTCGCGGTGCCGCCTCCGTCCGGACTGCTCGACGATCGGACGCGCGACCTCCACAGCGCGCGCGTGCGGGAGGCCGTCGACTGGGCGCTCGACCGCTGGGCGATCGACGTCGTGCACTATCACGGCCTGGACTTCCACCGCTATCTGCCGTCGGTCAGCATGCCGGTCCTCGTGACGTTGCACCTGCCGCTCGACTGGTACCCGCGGGCGGCCCTCGTCTCCTCACGGCCGGACATCCACTTCGTCTGCGTATCCGATGCGCAGACGCGGGATCGGATCCTCCCGTCGCCGCTGCTCGCGACGATCCCGAACGGCGTGCCGGTCGACCGCTACGTCTGCGGCCGGGCGCGCCGGGCGTTCGCGCTCGTCCTGGGCCGGATCTGCCCCGAGAAAGGCGTGCATCTCGCGCTCGACGCCGCGCATCGGGCCGACATGGACCTGCTGGTCGCGGGCGCCGTCTTTCCCTACGAGGCGCATGAGCGGTACTTCCGCGACGAAGTCGTTCCGCGACTCGACGCCCGCCGCCGGTTCGTCGGACCCGTCGGGCAGCGCGCCAAGCGGCGGCTGCTGGCGCGGGCAGCCTGCGTCGTGGTGCCCAGCCTGGCGCCGGAAACGAGCTCGCTCGTCGCCATGGAGGCGAGTGCCTCCGGCACGCCGGTGGTGGCGTTGGCCGCCGGGGCCCTTCCCGATCTCGTCGAGCACGGGCGAACCGGCTGGGTCGTCGAGCGGCCGGACGAGCTACCCGCCGCCATGCGTGCCGCGGCCCGCCTCTCGTCCGATGTGTGTCGCCGCACGGCGTGGGCGCGGTTCGACGCCCGCGTCACGGCCGACCGATATCTGGCGGTCTATGAACAGGTGAGTCGAGGACACGGGCGGGCCGCACCCGCCGCGCTTCGCGTGGAGGTCCTCCCGGAGCGTGCATCGAGCGAGGATCTGGTCGACGAGTGGCGCACACTCTTCGAGCGGTGTCCGGACGCCACGCCCTTTCAGTCGCCGGACTGGCTATGCGCCTGGTGGCGCCGGCTGGCGCGTGGCGAGCCGAGACTCGCGACGGTCCGCGCCGGGACGGAGCTGGTGGGTCTCGCGTCGCTCTGCATCACGCGAAGCGCCGACGGGTGTTGCCTGCGCTTCGGCGGCGACAGCATCGGCGATTATGTCGACGTCCTCGCCGATCCTCGCTGGCGGATGGCGGTCGGGCGCGCGGTGTTGCGTGAAGCGCTCCGGCGCGATGCGGGATGGGACCGCGTCCAGCTCGGAAATCTGCCGCCCAACTCGCCGCTGCTTGCCGCCGCACGGGCGCTGCCGCGCGGCGCCATCGCCACCGGCGACGGAATCCCCTGCCCCGCCATCCAGCTCGCGCCGACCTTCGAGGCCTATCTCGGGACGTTGAGCCAGGGCCGGCGGCGGAAGATCCGGCGGGCGGCGCGACTGTTCGCCGCGGCGCCGGGCGCGCGCATCGAGCCCGCCGGCGCGGACACGCTCGAGGGACTGCTCGACGCGCTGTTCGCGCTGCACGGGGCCCGCTGGAGGGCGCGCGGGGAGCGCGGGGTGCTCGCCGATCCAGGCATCCAGGCCTTTCACCGGGACGTCGCTGCCCGCTTCCTGTCGGCCGGCCTGCTCCGACTCTGGGTCGCACGGACCGCGGACGGGATCGCGGGCGTGTACTACGGGTTCGTGCGCGGCGATCGCGCGTATGCCTATCTCGGGGGCTTCGACCCCCAGTACGCGGCACTCAGCCCGGGCTCGCTGCTCATCGCACACGCGATCGATGATGCGTGCGCCCACGGGTGCCTGACATTCGATTTCCTCCGCGGGACCGAGTCGTACAAGTACGCCTGGGGTGCGAGCGATACCCCGACCCGTGTGCTCTCGGCAGGCGCGGCGCGTCGCGTCGCAGCCCCGCTCCAGCGCGCGGCACGGGTCGCGGCTCGATGACGATCCGCGACGGTGCCCCAGGGCTCGATGACGCCGCCGACCCGCTCACTCGATATCTCGCCGGCGGCGGCACGGCGACGCTCGCGCTCATGACGTTGCTCGTGCGCCATGGCTCGGTCGTCGCCGCCGAGCGCGCGATCGCGCGCGGAGAACGGGAGGCGTGGGAATCGGAACGTGGCCTCCGGTGGGGACACCTGCGGTGCGAGCTCGCGCGCCGGAGGACGGCATGCGAGCGGGCGGTGCGGACACTGGCGCGGGTCGACCGGGTGCTCGCGCGAATCGATGCGCCGGGGGCGGCGGATCCGCTCGCGGCCTGCCGTGAGGCATTCGATGCGGCGGTCGCCGAGTCCCCGGAGGCGAGCGTCGCGCTCTGCTCGCTCGGTGATCCGGCGCTGCTCGCCGCGGGGACGCAGGAGATCGTGGAGTGGCTCCTGGCCCGGGGGGTCGTCGGGCCGGGCCGTCGCGTTGTCGGCATCGGGTGCGGGACGGGACGGCTCGAGGCGGCGTTGGCGCCGCTCGTCGCCCACGTGCACGGGATCGACATCTCGCCGGCGATGATCGGGGCTGCGCGGGCGCGGTGCCGGGCGCTGTCCAACGTGCGGCTGGACGTGGGATCCGGTCGTGACCTGACGCCTGTCCCCTCCGGGAGCGCCGACCTGATCTACGCCGTGGACAGCATGCCCTACCTCGTTCGGTGCGGCATGCCGCTGGTCGCGACCCACTTCCGGGAGGCCGCGCGCGTCCTCCGGGGGGGCGGTCCGGGCGCTGAGAGGGGCGCCGACAGGGGCGCCGGGGGCCCGGGGGGCGACCTGGTGATCCTCAACTTCTCCTACCGGGGGCAGCCTGCGCTCGACGCCGCCGACGTTCGGGCGCTCGCGCGGGACACCGGTTTCGCGGTCCGGCTCGCTGGGGCACAGCCGTTTGCGCTGTGGGACGCCCGGGCGTACCACCTCCGCCTGGCGACGGCACAGATGTCCAGCGGCGGCGAGCCCGACCGGCCCACGTGAGGGCAACCGAGCAGATGAGTCGATGACGACCACATCGGCCGGTGCGCATGTTGCGTATGGCGGAGGCTGAAATCTCTCTCCGCCATGGGAATTGGCCCACTCCGCTTGCCGCCACGCGGTCTCCTGTCGCCGACGAGCCCCGTCGACGCGGTGCTGCGCTACTACACATTCGGTACCGGCTGGATGTTGCGGCAACGCTTGAAGTGGGCGCGGGATGCGCTCCCGGGCGACCGCTTCGCACGCGTGCTCGAGATCGGCTACGGCAGCGGGATCTTCATGCACGAGCTCGCGCGGCACACGACCGCGCTGTTCGGCAGCGACGTGCACATGAAGGGCGGTGAGGTACGGGAGCGCCTCGCCCGGGACGGTGTCATCCCCTTCCTCGTGCGGAGCAGTGGTGACGCGCTGCCCTTTCGCGCTGGCGCGTTCGACGCGGTCGTGATCGTGAGCGCGCTGGAGTTCATCGGGGACCCGGGGCAGGCCCTCCGGGAAGCCGTTCGCATCGTGCGTCCGGGGGGCGCGGTCGTGTGCGTGACGCCCCGGATCCTCCGCTGGGCCGACCGCATCCACGCGTTTCTGACGCGGATCGACCCGGCTGCCGCCGCGCGGCGACGGCGGCGAAGAGGTCGTGCCCGGGTCCAGGAGGCGCTCGCCGATGCGACGCTCGACGCCGAGCGATCGCTCCGACCGCGCCTGGCGCCCCGGTTCCTCGCGCCGTACGAGCTGGTCGTCCTGCGACGACTGCCCACGCGCGTCCGGCGATTGGCCTGAGGGCGACCGGCGTCCGCCGCCGGTGCGCGAGCCGGAGACGCAGCCGCCCGGGAGGCTGCTACGCGCGACCCTCCGGCCGGGCGTCCCGGTCCGGACGGAAGGGAATGCGGAGGGTCGCGAGCGTGCCGCCACCCGGCGCGGGCCCGAGCGTGAACTCGTGGTCGTCCGCGTACTCCTGCCGGAGCCGGGCACGGGTCGCCGTCAGTCCGACACCTTCGCGAAGCGAGCCGGACGCGGGAAGACCGACCCCATCGTCGCGCACCGCGATCCGCAACTGGTCGCCCTCACGCCGCACCTGTACGGCGATGTGCCCGGGCGCGGCACGTGGCGAGATGCCGTGCCGAATCGCGTTCTCCACGATCGGCTGCAAGAGCAGGCGTGGGACGACGGCCCGCTCCGCGGCCGGGTCGACCGCCATGGTGACCCCGAGGCGCTCGCCAAAGCGCGCCCGCTGGATCTCGACGTAGGTCGTGAGGAAGCGGACCTCGTCGTGGAGGGTCGTCAGCCCGTCATCGACACTGGCGAGGGCGTAGCGGAGTAGGTCGCTGAGCCGAGCGATCGTGCGCTCGGCCTGCGTCGGGTCGCTTCGAACGAGGGCGGCGACGGCGTTCAGCGTGTTGAACAGGAAGTGCGGCTGGAGCTGTGTCGTCACGGCATCGAGGCGCGCCTCGGCGAGCTCGCGCTGGAGTCGCGCGGCGGCAACCTGGCGCTCCCGAGACTCTCGGCCGTATGCGACCGCCTGGACGGCCGCCACGATCAGGCCGTAGATCAGGATGAAGCTCGTGAGGCCGCCCACGACGTCGCGCCCCACCACCGTCCACATCGAGCGCTGGATCTCGGTCGACGGGAGCGCCCACTCGAGCAGGCCCATGATGGCGCCACCCACGAGCGCGAAGCCGATCGCCGCACCGGCATGGATCGCGATGGCACGCTGGCGTCCGACCACGCGGGCCCGCAAGGCCACCAGCACAGCCAGCGGGGCGAGCAGGGCACACGGCACCCACATCTCGATCTGGTCGACCAACGCATCGCTGAACGTCACCCGGTTGCCGCTGATCCCGGCGGACACCCACGACTGCCCGGCGACGATCATCGTCAGCGCGGCCCAGCATGCGAGATCGATCGCCGCCCACCGCGCCACCGTGGTCCACCATGCCGGGCGGCCCAGGAGCGCACGGCCACGTGCGGGGACGGCAGATGTCAGCGCCGGGTGCGGGACGGACGTCATCTCGGGGTCACGCCCTCTGGTGAGCCGGCGCGTGAACGGCCTTGATCACCCGCTCCACCTCCGGCAGGACCCGCTCGATGTCGGCCAACGATACGGCGCCGGCGGACAGGCGGAACCAGCCGGTGTCCTCGTCGACCCCGAACGCCTGGAAGGGCACCGCCGCGAACGCCGCCTCGCGGAGCAGGTACAGGCGGATGTCCTCGTTGGTGCGCAGCACCTCGCCGGCGGGAGTCCGCATGCCGGTCAGGGCGAACCGCGCGCTCAGGTACATCGCGCCGGCCGGCGGGATCGCGTCGACGGGAAGCCCGCGCGCGCGCATCGCGACGATCCCGCGATAGAGCGCGTCGAGCCGCGACTGGAGCTCCTGCTTCATGTGGCGGTGATACTCGGCGATCGCCTCCCGCGCGGCGAGGAGGGCCGCGGTCGCCACCTGCTCCGGGCGCGGCGCCCACGCGCCGACGTGCCCGATGAAGTCTCCCATGCTGCGAACGAGGTCGGTGGGTCCCAGGATCCAGCCCACGCGGAGCCCGGTCGCGGCAAAGGACTTCGAGATCGCATCGACCGCGACCGTGTAGGGCGCAATCTCGGGGCGGAGCGCGACCGGCGTGGCGTGCCGCACATCCCGAAACGTCAGCATCCAGTAGACCTGATCGTACAGGAGGTAGAGCGGCCGCTCACGCCCGGCGCGCCGCGCATTCTCCTCGAGCACGAGATCGCAGATCCCGGCGAGCGCCTGCGGGTCGAGCACGGTGCCGGTCGGGTTGAGCGGTGAGTTGAGCACCAGCAGGCGTGCGCCACGGAGCACCGGCTCGAGCGTGGAACGCGTCGGTTGGAAGGCCGTCGCCGCGTGGCACGGCACCGGCACGGCGCGACCGCCGACGAGCTGGCAGTAATACGCGTTGTTCCACGACGGCACCGAGTACACGACGCGGTCGCCGGGATCGACGAGCGTGCGGTACGCGGCGTAGATCACCGGTCGGGCGCCACTCGCGACCAGCACGCCGTCGAGCGGGTAGTCGAGGCCGAGGAGGTCCCGACTGTAGCTACGGATCGCCTCTCGCAGCGCCGGCACGCCGACGCCGGGGGGATAGTTCGTCTCCCCGGCCCGGAGCGCCGCTTCGATGTGCTCGCGCAGGAGGGTCGGGATGGGGAACTGGCGGGAGTCGAAATCACCCACCGTGAGATTGCAGACGGAGCGGCCCTGCGCGAGGAGGGCCCGAACGTCGTTGGCGACCTTGAGGATCGCCGACCCCATCATCCCGCCGGCCATCGCCGACAGGCGCCGTGCGGCCGGCCCGTCGCCGTCCCACATCGGCGGCCGATCCGACTGCCGCTGCTCCATCGTGCCCTGGACCTGTGCCATCGTCGTCAGTTCGGTGGAAGGTGCGGAGGCGAGCGCCGCGTGCGGCCGCCGGGTGAAACTTATCGTGGGACCGGGCGCCGACGCACCTTGGGCGAGGGCCGGCTCCGACGCGGTCGCCTTCGACATGGCCGGTCTAGAGCGTCCGGATCCGGACGTTCCGGATGGCGAGCGATCCGCTGTGGTCGCCCTGGATACCGATGTGCCCCCGGGATGCCCTGCCGTAGTCGGGCCAGGCGGCGAACTTGCTGGCCTTGACCCGGCGGAGCCAGTCGGGGCTGCCGAGGTCGTACGCGAGCAACCGCCGGCCGTTGAGCCAATGCTCGACGTGGGAGCCGTGCACGACGATGCGTGTCGTGTTCCACTCACCCGCACGCTTCACGATCCCCGGAGGCGACGGGTACAACCCGTAGTCCGATCCGGCGGCGGTCAGGCGGCTCTTGCCGTCCGGCGCGTTGGCGTCGTCCAGCAACTGGTACTCGGGTCCACTCCAGTAGACGTGGTCGTACTCCTCGGTCGCGCGGTAGAAGATGCCGGAGTTGCCTCCCGTGGCGATCTTCCACTCCAGGGAGAGCTCGAAGTCCCGAAACTGCTCCACGGTCACGATGTCGCCGGTGACGCCGGCTTTGGTCAGTGTCCCGTCGGCGACACGCCATCCGGCCGGCATGCTGTCGGACCGGTACCCGCGCCAGCCCGCGGTCGTGTGGCCGTCGAACAGGAGCCGCCATCCCTCGCGGCGCTCGGCGTCGGTCAGCGCGGAGGTCTGGGCCCGTGCGGGAGCGGCCGCGGGGCCCAGGCCGCCGATCGCCGCCGCTCCGAGGACGGCGAGCGCGAGGGACCGCCGGCGAGCCGCGGGGCGCGCGGTGCGGGTCATCCCGGTTCCAGGTGCTGGCGTCGTCATATGCTCCACCCGTCGCGGTACTCGCGGGTCAGATACTGGTTGGCGTCGGGCACGTTCGTCACCCGCATGGCGGACGCGTCGTAGAGTATCTTCTGGCCTTGCCCGCTGCGCAATGCGACAATGCCGAGCAGCATGGTCTCGGTGAGTTGGGCCGCGTACTCGATCGGCGAGCTGGCCGCCGCCTGCCCCTTGCACGCTCTGGCCCAGTTGAGCTCGTGGCTCCACGGGATGCGCGGGTACCGTTGCGGCACGAGCGCCGCCTCGGCCATGAGCGCAGCCGGATAGACCCGCGGATTCGCGCCGTAGGTCTCGTTCACGAGAATGCCCCGCTCACCGACGAAGATCACGCCGCCCTCGCTCTTCAGCACGACATCGTCCGGCAGCAGAGCCGGGCGCGGTGGGTAGAGACCTCCGTCGTACCAGGTGAGCCTCACCGGCGGCTGCGCCCCGCGCGCGGGGAACTCGTAATGCACCGTGGTGGCGATCGGATAGGAGACGGCGCGCCGGTGTGCGGCACCGGTCACGGAGCCGGCGCCGGGTGTCCCGCCGGGGACGAAGACGGTGCCCCACGGCGTGGAACTCGCTTCCACGCTCGATGGGTACGTGAGCCCGAGGGCCCAGTAGGGCTGATCGATGAGGTGCGCACCCATGTCGCCGAGGGCGCCGACGCCGAAGTCCGTCCAACCGCGCCAGTTGAACGGGTGATAGATGGGATGGTAGGGGACGTCCTCGGCCACGGGCCCGAGGAAGAGATCCCAGCGCAACGCGTCCGGGCGAGCGGCCGTCCCCATCGCCGCGGCCAGGACATCGTTCACATGCTGGGCGGTCCACGGGTTGTCGAACGGGTCCGGCGTGGCCGGCGCCGGGCTCGCCCCCGGGCGCGGGATCCCTTGCGGCCAATAGACGAGCGGGCGGTTCGTCCAGACGTGCACCTCGTGCACGGGCCCGATGAGACCGGCCTGGATCCACTCGTTGATGAGGCGGGCGCCGTCGGACGAGTGCCCCTGGTTCCCCATCTGGGTGACGATCCGGGGATGCGCCAGCGCGGTGGCACGCAGCACCCGCGCTTCGTGCACCGAGTACGTGAGCGGTTTCTGCACGTATACATGCTTGCCCATCTCCATCGCCATCTTGGCGATGACGGCGTGCAAATGGTCGGGCGTGGCGATGACGACCGCGTCGATGTGCTTCTCGCGGTGCAGCATCTCGCGGAAGTCCGCGTAGCGCTTCGCGGCGGCGAACTGCGCCTGGAACCGTGGCGCGCCGGGCCGCGTCGTGCCGTCGCGGTTTGTCAACCGCGCGGTCGCGTTGTGTTCGGCGTAGGGGAAGTCCACATCGCAGACGGCCACGAGCTGCTCCGTGGCAGCGAGCGCGAAGGCATTGTTCGATCCCATCCCGCCCAAGCCGACGATGGCGATGTTCAACGTATCGCTGGGCGCCTGATAGCCGCGGCCGAGCACGTGCCGAGGAACGATCATCGCGCCGAGGGCGAGCGCGCCGGCGTCGGCGACGAACTCGCGGCGAGTGACCTGGTGGGACATGGCTGCTCCGATCGGGAACGCGGATACGATCGCCCGCGGCCCGGCGCCGCGCCAGGCGCGTCGGCGGCCTGCGGGCCGGATCCGTACTCGCATGCGACGTTCGCCTCCCGGACAGGTCGAAGGGCTGCGGTCAGTGCCTCGAGAGATGGATGCCCTGGTCCGGGGCACAGCTCGATGCCGGGCCCGGCGCCGCCGCCCTCATGTCGCGGCCGGTGGCGCGGAGCAGCAGGCCGAGGGCGGCCACTGTCTTCCCCTTAGGGGTACCCGTGTTGACAATGAGGACCCGGACAGCACTACGTTGATCGCGCTGCTCGGCATCTCGGCAACCGACGCCTCCCGGGGCATGACCCTCCTGGCTACACCGGTGTTCCCGGCGCTCGTCACGGCGGGCAGGTCGCTCCTCCCGCGGGTCGAGGGCTTCGCCCGGCTCGATCATCGTCAACGGGTCACGGTTCGCAGGGTCCGAGCGCGCGTGGATACGCGGCGCGACCATGCGCGCGGCCACCAGTCCGAGCTCGGGGTCATCGACCGCGATCCGAGCCGCCCGGCGTCGCGGCACGGATGAGCGAGGTCACGGGGTCGGTGTGGCGTTGAGCGTCCCGCGGCTCGTTGTCGCGGCCGCTGCCAGTGGTGCGGGCAAGACGACCCTCACCGTGGCGCTCCTGCGGCTCGCCCGTGGTCGCGGGCTACGCGTCGCGCCGTTCAAAGTCGGTCCCGACTACATCGATCCAACCCATCACGCCGTCGCGGCAGGCCGGCCGAGCCGCAATCTCGACGGGTGGTTGCTCCCACACAGCACGATACTCACCCTCTTTGGCCGGGCGACGACCGGACCGCACGCCGCAGACCTGGCGGTGATCGAGGGAGTGATGGGGCTCTTCGACGGACGCTCGGGGATCGCCGACGACGGCTCGACCGCAGAGATGGCGAAGCTGTTGCGCGCACCCGTGCTGCTCCTGCTCGACGTGGGGGCGATGGCGCGCACCGCGGGCGCCGTCGTGCACGGGCTCCACCGCTTCGATGCGGGACTTCGGCTGTCCGGGGTCGTGCTCAATCGTGTCGCCGGCGATCGGCACTACGCCCTCTGCGCCGACGCCATCCGCGCCCGCACGGGGCTCCCGGTGCTCGGCTGGTTGCCCGAGGACCCGGCCGTCGCCGTCCCCGGACGGGATCTCGGTCTCGTGCTCGCGGGCGAGCACCCGATGGACCTCGACCGACTGGCCACGCGCGCCGCCGAGACGCTGGACCTCGATGCGCTGCTGGCCCTCGCGCGCACGGCACCCGTCCTGGACGTCGAACCGACTCCCGGCCCCCCGCCGCTCTCGGTGGCGCGCCCGCGGGCGCGGATCGCGGTGGCGCGGGACGCGGCCTTCGACTTCTACTACGAGGACAATCTCGATCTCCTGCGGGACCTCGGCGCCGAGCTCGTGACATTTTCGCCCATCGCCGATGCCGCGCTTCCCGACGGCGCGGGTGCGCTCTACATCGGCGGCGGTTACCCGGAGCTGCACGCGGCGCGGTTGGCCGAGAACCGCGCGATGTGCGCTGCGGTCCGCGCGTTCGCTGCGTCGGGACGCGCCGTGTACGCCGAGTGCGGCGGCCTCATGTACCTGACCGAGGCGCTCATCGACAGCGCCGGCATGCGCCACGAGATGGCCGGAGTGGTGCCCGGCGTCTCGCGGATGGCGGACCGGGTGACGCTCGGTTACCGCGAGGCGACGGCGCTCCGCGACACACCGATCGCGTGCGCCGGGCAGCGGATCCGTGCGCACGAGTTCCACTACTCGGTGCTCGAGTCTGCGCGGGGCATACCCGCGTACCGACAGGCGGGCGCCGACGCGACCGAGGGCATCGTGGCCGGCCCTCGCGACAACGTGCTCGCGTCCTATCTGCACCTTCATTTCGCGACCGATCCCGCGCTCGCCCACCGGTTCGTGGCTTCCGCGTCGCGCGCGCACCTGCCGGACGGCGCCCGTGGCTGAGTGGATCGGCATCCGCGGACCCTGTGCTCCGGCCCGAACATCCTGCGCCTCATCGCGTCGGCACCGGTCGCGCGGTGACCTCGCCCTCGACGGCCCGCATGCCCGTGGTCCAGGGCACCGCGTCGCACGTCGGGAAATCCACGCTTGTCACGGCGTTGTGCCGGCTGTTCGCGCGGGAGGGACATCGGGTCGCACCCTGCAAGGCGCAGAACATGTCGCTCACCGCCGCGGTCACACCGGACGGCGGGGAGATCGGAGGCGCGCAGTACGTGCAGGCGGAGGCCGCTCGCTCGCGTTCCGCCCCCGCCGCACCCGCGCGTGACGGCAGCACCCACATGGGGCGGGTCGGCGACGCGATCGGCGGATTGACCGCGCGTCGAGGTCACGCCATGTTGATCGTTTGCCGGTTTGCAATGTGACGATGGAGAGCCTGTGGGAGCGATACGGACGGCCGGGCGGCCGACGTCGACGGCGGCGCTGCTCGAGGGGCTGCGGGCGCTGGACAACGATCGGCGTCTCCAGGTGCTCGAGTGGCTCAAGGATCCGACGGCCCATTTCCCGCCCCAGGTCGACGGTGACCTCGTCGACGACGGCGTGTGCGGGGTGTTGATTGCCGCGAAGCTCGGCGTCAGCCAGCCGACCGTGAGCGAGCACATGCGCGTGCTGGTCGCGGCCGGGCTGGTGGTGGCCACACGCATCAAGCAGTGGACGTTCTACAAGCGGAACGAGCCGGCGATCGCCGCCTTCACGCGGGCCCTGCGCGACACCCTCTGAGTCGACCCCCGGTCGGTGCCTCTCACGGCGCCGGCTCGGCCGGGTCCGCGGCATAGCGCGCGATCGGGCGCCAGCCGTGAGGGCCGGCCCGGGCGATCACGAATGGCTTCCGCGACTCGCGATCCGCGGTTCGCAGGATCGGCCCGAGCACGCCCGGGAGCGTCGTCCGTGAGGCGAGCGTGGCGCGAATCGCCTCGCGATCGGCGGCGACGGTCTCCGCCCTGCCCTGCACGCCGGCCGACTCCATCACCTCACGCAGCGCGAACATGATCTCCCAGGCCGCCGCGCTGTGGAGGTCCGCGACCCCCCCGGCTCGCTGGATCGCCCTCGCGGCCGCCTGCGCGCTCACGGTCACGGTCGCGAACGACGTCGGCGCCACGATTCCGTCGGCGAGCGCACCGCACTCGGCGATCGTCTCGTCGCTCGCCGCGCTCGTGAGTCCGACGACGAGCGCCGGCCGGACGCCTTGCCGGCGCATCTCCCGGAGCACCCCGCACGTGGTGTGCGAGTGCGCGCTCAGCACCACGATGTCGGACGCGGCGGCCCGCATCGCCGCGACCGGGTCGGCAAACAGCGTGTCATGGATCGACCAGGCGGAGGTGCCGACGAGCCGCAATCCTGCTGCCTCGGCTTCGGGCCGCATGATGTTGTCCCATGTCGTGTGCGAGTGGGCAAAATCGTGCTCTTCCCCGCCGAAGACGGTGTGCAGTGCGGGCTCGTGCCGTCGCACCCAGGTCCACAACGCCCGATACATGGCTCGCTCGTCGGGGGTGTTGCGGAACGACCAGCGAGACAGCCGCGCCAGACCGGCCTTCATCGCGCCGTCGGTGACGACCGGTATGCGCAATCCACCGGTGTCCGCCGTATCGCGCGCCAGGACGGCGTACAGCGACTCGGCCACGGACGAGCAGCTCGGCCCGATCACGGCGAGCGCAGACGAGGCCGCGTCGGCGCGAAGCAACCCCTCGGCGGTCCGCACGTCGCATCGGCCGTCCTCGTAGCGCAACGCGACCGGAAGGGATCGGCCGCCGGCGAGTCGGACGCCTCCGAGGCGATTGATGGAGTCGATCGCCGCGGTCAGCGCCGCCCGGCTGTTGATGCCGAACGAGCTGACCGGCCCCGAGAGGGCGCCGATCGCCGCGATCCGGATGCTATCGCCCGGCGCGGCCGTCGCCACGACCCGCGGCGTCCGGGCCGACAGAAACGCCGCCACCTCGTCGAACAGCGCGCCGCGGTTCACCTCCAGGTGCATGACGTGGGTGGCGTGCGCGATCTTGACGTCCCGCTTGACGGGCGCCTGGCGCAAGGCATCCCACAGCCAGTGCGCATCGGCGTCGGTGGTCACGACGTCCCACTCGCCACGAACGATCAGGACCGGGGCCGTGATCTGCCCGGGATCGTACGCGAGGTGACCGCTCCATGCCTCCGCGATGTCGGCGCTCGGACCGTTCGGAATCTCGACGCTGGCCGGACGTCGGGACGCGCTGGACGAATCGGTCGCCAGGTAGGCGGGCCCCCACCGGGACAGGCCCGGGTCGGCGAGCACACGGGGCTGGCCGGCCGGCACGTAGTTGTCGAACCGCGATCGTTGATCCTCCTCCGTCACGAAGGTGTACGCCGGCAGCGACGCGTCGCGTGGCGGGCCGGCGCGCTGGGCGACGGGGCCGAAGTCGACGAGCCGGTCGATCGCGTCGGGGTGCCGAGTGGCGAACAGGCCTGCCGGAATCGTCCCCCACGAATGGGCGACGATCGAGACGCGGGGCACCCGCGCCCGCGCCTGGATGAACGCGACCACGGCCGCGATCTGCTCGGCGGCGACCGGCGCGCGCCCGAGCGGTGGGACGGCCATGGCATCGCCACGCATCGCCGGATAGCGGTCCGAGCCGCCGTAGCCGAGGAAGTCGAAGGCCCACACATCGAAGCCACGCCGCGCGAGATCGTCCATCCAGGACGAGCCGCCGAACCGGTACGCGAACGCGAGCGCGGACGGGAACGACGAGCCGTGCACGAACAGGATCGGCGACCGGCGCTCGCCCGCACCGCGGCCGGCCGGCGACCGATGCCGGACGAGGACCCGCAGATCGAGCTGCGGCACGCGCACCCGAACCGTCTCCTCGTCCGGGTGTCCGCGCCCTGGTTGCGCGGCGACGGGCAGCGCGATCGACAGGCCGAGTGCCGCGAGACGCGCCGCGCGCACCGCCCGCACCCCTCGTGACGCCGCAGCCCGGGGCCGAGCGGCGGGCAGCCGAGCGCCGGGTCGGTGATGGCTGTCACCCATGTGCCGCGAGAACACTCTCATCGGTTGTGCTGCTCCTCGCTCGCTGAGTTGGACCGTTGCTGCACCCCATGTGCGCGTGGTATCCTACCACCGGGACATTTCACGACAGGATGAACTATGTTCGACACTTCCGACCCCGACCCCGACCCCGACCCCGCGCGGGCGACGGACGGGCCGCTCGCGGACGCCGATGTGACGCCCGTCGCGGCACTCCTCGCCCATCCGGCGCGGGCCGCGATGCTGTGGGCATTGAGCGACGGACGGGCCCTGCCCGCCGGTGATCTGGCGCGCGCGGCCCGCGTGGTCCCGTCCAGCGCGAGCGCACACCTCGCGAAGCTGGTCGCCGGCGGCCTCGTGGCCGCGGAGCGGCACGGACGCCATCGGTACTTCCGCTCCGCGGATCCTCGGCTGACGGCTGCGCTCGAGGCGTTGGCGGCCGTGTCGCCGCCGGCGCCCGCGCGGGACCCCAAGGACGCGCACGCCGCGCGGGAGATTCGGCTCGCGCGGACGTGTTACGACCATCTGGCCGGCTGGCTGGGCGTGCAGGTCGCGGACGCCCTCGCGGGCAGCCGCCTACTCGCGCTCCATGATGGCGAGTACGCGCTGACGCCGCACGCCGGTGCGGGACTGGCCGCGATCGGCATCGACCTCGAACGAGTCGCGGCGACCGCCGGGAGGACCCGCCGCCCGCTCGTTCGCGCGTGCCTGGATTGGAGCGAGCGGCGCTATCACGTCGCGGGGGCGCTGGGGGCGGCGCTCGTCGATCGCGCGCTCGCGGCCGGATGGGTCGAGCGGAGACCCTCGAGCCGGGCCCTCAAAGTCACGGAGTCGGGCCGGCGCGCCTTTCGCCGCCACTTCGCGATCGTTCTCTTCGGCTAGCCCCGGGTCAGGCGGGGACCACCGGCCCGGCCGCGGCGCTCTCGCGCTACGAGCGTCCCTTCAACCGCGCGCTCAGCTCGGTCACGGCGGCGGCCGGCGTCCAGGCGGCCATGCCGGCCGTCCAGACCAGCGTGGAGGGCGTGAGCGACTGTGCGAGCGTCGCCTCGTCGACCGGCCCGCGCCGCTCGCGTCCTTCCACGTAGTACCACGCCGCGATCGGGAGCGGCGGTGGCTCCGCCCCTGCGGACGCTGCGCCGGCCGGCGGGGCGAGCGCCGGGGCGGGTGCCGTCGCGAGGGCCGGGCCGGCGGCGCGCTGGCCGAGGGCCGCGCCGACGCCGAGGCCGACGACGGCGGCGGCTCCGCCACCCGGGTTTCGGGCCGCATCGCGGACCGCGTCGGCGCTCTGGAGGCGCGCGTACCGGTCGAGGTCACCGATGACGTTGAGGCGGGACTTCTGATCGAGGGTCGCCTCCACCTCGGGCGGGAGGGAGACGTTCTCGATCACCAACTGCGTGATCGACAGGCCGTACTGGCGGAACTGGTCGGCGACGGCCTCCTGCACCCGCGCCCCGACCTCGGCGTATTTCGCCGCCAGCTCGTACACCGAGATGGCGGAATCGGCCAGGGCACTGCTCACCCGGGCCACGACCATGTCGCGCAATTGCTCGGCGACCTGATCGACGACGAACGCCGCCGACGCCCCGAGCAGCTCTTGGACGAAGCGGCGCGCGTCGGTCACCCGCACGGCGTAGGTGCCGTAGGCGCGCAGCCGGATCGGGCCGAGCTCGGGATCGCGGAGGATGACGGGGTTCGCGGTCCCCCACTTCCGGCCCACGAACTGCTTCGTGCTCAGAAAGATCACATCGGCCTTGAACGGGCTCGAGAACCCGTACTTCCAGCCGCGGAGGCTCGACAGGAGGGGCACGTTCGCCGTCGTGAGCTCGAAGCGGCCCGGCTGGAAGACGTCGGCGACCGTCCCCTGGTCGACGAGCATCGCCATCTGCCCGGGCCGCACGATCAGCTGCGCGCCGTTCTTGATCTCGTTCTGGGGTCGGGCGAAACGCCAGGCCATCGCATCGTCGGATTCGTCGCTCCATTCGATGATGTCGACCAGCTCACCGGCGAGAAGCTCACGCAAGCTCATGACGGGCTCCGGACAGGGCTCAGGAGAGGAGGGCGTTCAGGAAGAACTTGAGCGGTGACAGCGCGCCGGAGAGCGAATCGTTCCCCGCATCGAGGCGCACGACGATGTTGGTGGCTGCCCGCGGGTCGAGCGCCGGATCCCCCACGAAATCCGTCGGGCCGTGGCCGGCGGCGGCGTGCGGCTGCTGGAGGCCGCCTCGCGCCACGAACGCGAGCGTCTCGCGGAGCTGGTCGCCCTCGAACCACACACCGTGCCCCTTGCAGACGTCGACCACGATCCCCGATGTCCGCCCGAAGTTCACGCGGTTCATCGTCTTGTTGCACACGCAGCAGCGCACGTAGCGCACCCTGGGCGCCGGGGATGACGGCGCGGGGGCGCCTCCGGACGCACCGACGATCGAGGTCAGGGCGCCGGTCGCCTCGCGATCGGCGCACAGCTGGGCGAACGCATCCGGCGCGACCCACGCGCTGCCGCACTGCGTGCACGAGTGCAGCGACGTCTGCCCGACGCGCACGCTCGGCATGTCGCCGCCGCATCCGGGACATCGGAGCGCGGCTCCGCTCTCGACCGTGACGGCGCCGGCCTTGGCGCCGCAGTGGGGGCAGAATTGCGCGCCGGCGAACATCGATCCGAGGCACGCCGTGCAGGCGACGGTGGCGAGCCGGGAGCCGCAGTAGACACACCGGGTCGTGTCGGGCGAGCACGGCGCGCCGCAACTCGGGCAGTTCAGCGACTCAGGCATGGGCGTCCACGCTGCACGAGGACGACCTCGGGCCGCCACCGGCAACCCCGTCGGATCGCCGGCGGCGGCCTTACCCGGCCGTCCCCGGCGTGGAGGGCGTCGAGCGCGCGCGTCATGGTGCCGGCCGGCGCAGGTGTGCGGGCCGCCCTGGGCCCGCGGTCAGCGGTGTTCCTGGAGGCGCTGCGTTACTTCCTCGCCCGCCCGGCCACCACCGAGGACGTTCCGCTGGTCCTCGGGTTCCGGCTCGGGTTCTAGGCGCCGGCAGCGCTCGCGAGCTCGCGGCACCGGCCCGCAGGCCGGGACCGCGGCCGTCCTCTTGACGCCGGCGCCGTCCCGACGTATATAACTATTCGGTTAACTAACCTAGTAGTTATATGCCACCCGACGCCCTTTCCCGGACCTTCGCCGCGCTCGCCGACCCCACGCGGCGGGCGATCCTGGCGCGCCTGGCGGGTGGCGATTGCACCGTGGGTGAGCTCGCCAAGCCGTTCGCCATGAGCGGCCCCGCGGTCTCGAAGCACCTGAGGGTGCTCGAGCGCGCAGGGCTGGTCGCCCGCGGGCGCCACGCGCAGTGGCGCCCCTGCCGCCTCCAGGCGGCGCCGATCAGGACCGTGGCCGAGTGGGCGGCCGATTACCGCCCGTTCTGGGACGCGAGCTACGCGCGTCTCGACGCGTATCTCACCCGACTCATGTCGGAGACGCCCACGCCGGAGACGCCGGAGCGATGACCTCACCTTCTGCCGGCTCCTCCGGCTCCTCCGCATCCCCTGGTGCGCCCGCCCCCCCCGCCCCCCCTGCCCCCCCTGCCCCCCCC